>OGDN01000625.1_pt1 | contig 70211 bp, 69 predicted proteins | sample 1570271 | NCBI WGS metagenome assembly OGDN01 (sample SAMEA4384481, study PRJEB24528) | human gut metagenome | reverse complement strand
GGCCATGAGCAGCATGGCCCGGTTATAATCAAAACCATTGGTGCTTCGGCGGGGCGTGCCAAAGGACGTGGGGGTCAACAGGGCCTGTACCTCTGCCAATACAGGGCGGGCACCCTCCATAACGCAGGTGACACAGGTGCCGGGCTCTTCGGTTAGCCGTCCTTCCAGTAACATCTGGGAGGGGTTCGGCACCTCCCGCAGCCCTGTGTCATCCATCTCAAATACACCAATCTCATTGGTGGCGCCATAACGGTTTTTGGCGGCCCGGAGAATGCGGTAAGACATATGGCGGTCCCCTTCAAAATAGAGGACACAGTCCACCATGTGTTCCAGAACCTTGGGACCTGCCAGGTTTCCCTCTTTATTGACATGGCCAATGACAAAAACGGTGATTCCACGCCCCTTAGCCAACTGCATCAGGGCCATGGTGCATTCCTTCACCTGGGAAATGCTGCCCGGAGAGGTTGACTGATCTCCGGTATACATCGTCTGAATCGAGTCCACAATCAGAATATCCGGGGCTGTCTCTTCCACGGCGGCGGAGACCTGTTCCAGATCATTCTCGGCAAAGAGATATAACCCCATCTCCCCCACGCCCAGCCGCTCTGCCCGGAGCTTCAGCTGGCGCTCTGATTCCTCTCCGGAGACATAGAGAACTTTGGCAAACTGACAGAGCTGATGGCAGATCTGGAGCATCAGCGTGGATTTTCCAATCCCCGGCGCCCCGCCGATCAGGACAAGAGAACCCTGGACCGCGCCGCCGCCCAAGACGCGGTCCAATTCCGCCAAGCCAGTGGGGAAGCGAATTTCCTGGTCAATGACCATTTCAGAGACCCGTTTTGGCTTTCGTATGGGCCCTGTAGAGAGGGCCGGTTTCCCGCCGCTCTTTCCCTTGGCCGGGGCGGGCTGCTCTACAATCGTGTTCCAGGCACCACAGGCGGAGCACTGCCCCTGCCATTTCGGAGTCTCATTTCCGCACTGGGTGCAGTAAAAAATGGTTTTGGCCTTCATACAAAGGATTCTCCTTCTTGCGAACTTCCGCTGCTGAGGTAACAGGCGGCCATGGTGATGGCCAGTTTCATTTGGTAGGCCGGCTCCTGGAGCAGACGGTCTTCTTCTGCGTTGGACAAAAAGCCACATTCCACCAAAACGGCCCGGCAGGAGATATGGTTCATCAGGTAGACCGAGGAGGCAATATGCTGGGGAGCCCGCTTTTTCTCGGGAGAAAGGACCTCCAGCATCGTCTGCTGTATCGCCTGTGCCAGCGGCAAGGAGAGCGCCTCGTCCCCATAAAACACTTGAATGCCCCGGTGGCTGGGGCTGGGGGAGGAATTCTGGTGGATACTGATGAGGGTGGCGTTCTCCACCTGATTAATCAGAGCCACCCGATTATGAAGGTCGGAGACTTTTTTCTCCCGTAACGTACTGGCTTCCGGATCGTGGATGGAGACATCGGTGCTTCGGGTCATCACAGTAGGGACACCGTAAAAGCCCATCAGCTGGTCCAGCTCCAAGGCGATGGCCAGATTGATTTGGCTCTCGGACTTTCCGGACACAGAGACCGCACCGCCGTCTTCTCCTCCGTGCCCGGGGTCGATGATTAACGTCTGTTGGGTCATTCGGGCAAAAGTAGGGTCAGCTTTCTCCAGCCAGGTCCCCTGGGCCAGCACCACGACGGCCAGAGCCGTGAGCAAGAGGCCACACCATGTGATGCGCTGTTTCAATCGGTTCAAAAGACATCCCTCCCCAGGCACCTTATGCCGGGAAGCTGCGGGACATACTTTCCCTCTTCGGAAGAGATTCCCTAAAATTATAGCAAAGAATCCTCTGTTCCGCAATCCTCTGCCGCATTCGGTTCCCATTTCCCACTTTGGGGCATAGACTGGACTGAACGCGAATCCCTTTGATTTTGCGTCGTTTTTGTAAAAGGAGGTACTTCCATTGTCCTTTCTCAATTCCAACGGAATGCAATCGGGCGGAAACCGCCCATCCTGTCCTTCCGGGCAGGGCTCTCTGCCTGCCTGCGGTCCCTTCGCGGTCCCCTTTGTTGTCAGCCAGGGAACTGCCCCGCAGCGGTACTCCAAGACGAAGGCCTTGGAAAACGGCACGCTCTTTCCTGATTTGGATCTCCCCTTCCACTTGAAGGTCAACGCCCCCCAACTGGCGGATACCAAGCTGAACCAGCTGCGGGCCCTGGACTTTGTGATCCAAGAACTGGGCCTTTATCTGGACACCCATCCCAACGACAGCGAAGCCTTCGCGCTCTTCCAAAACTATGTGGAGCTGGAAAAAGCTGCCCGTGAAAGCTATGTAGAGCAGCACGGTCCTTTGACCCAGAATGACGCTGCACTGAACAGCACCTACACCTGGGGCAATGGCCCCTGGCCCTGGCAGTATAGCGAGGAGGAGGCGTAAGACATGTTTGTATATCAGAAAAAGCTGCAGTATCCTGTCCGGATCAAGAACACCAACCCTAAACTGGCCGCACAAATCATCTCCCAGTACGGCGGGCCTGAGTGCAATAGGCTACGATAACCTATGCTCCGTTTTTGACAAAAAATTTGTCAAAAATAACATGGTGTTTTTTTCTGTGGACAAGTTTGACCGGAACTGTTGTAAAAAGGACAGGTCTGGTTGCGGGTGCCGCAATTTAGGGCTATGGTAAAACCAGACGGAGAAATAATAATTTCTACCCATTCTCTTAAGGAAACCTTCATTTTCTCTTAATTCTGCCAAAAGATTCCCCTGCTATACTAAAGATGCCGGGAAAACCGGGATACAAAACCCCAGAAGGAGGGAAACGCATGCATGTTTTAATCTTCACCGGACAGTTTGGCATGGGGCACATTGCCGCAGCCCAGGCAGTGCAGGAGGAGATCCTCCGCCAGGAGCCCACCGCATCTGTGACTGTGCTGGATATTGTGGAGGACTGCTTTCCCCAGCTGCACAGACTGGTCTACGGCTGTTTTGATTTTACCGTCAACTACTGCTCTGGCGTCTATAATATGCTCAATCGAATGGCGGGCCGTTACCGCTGTACCCCGATGAAGCGAACGATGGTTCAAAAATTGGACCAACTGCTGTATGAAAGCCAGGCGGATCTGGTGATCTCAACCCTGCCGCTCAGCTCCCAATATATCTCCGCCTACAAGCGGACCACCGGGAGCACCCTGCCCCTTTATACTTACATTACGGATCTGGACGCCCACAGTGAGTGGATTGCCCCTGGAACAGACTGCTATTTCGTAGGGGATGAGTCCACCCGGCTTCAACTTCTTCGCAGGGGAATCCCGGCCGAGCGTGTAGTTGTCAGTGGAATTCCTGTGCGGCAGGCATTTCAGTTTCAGTTCCATGCATCCTCCTCTCCCAAGGAAGTGCTGGTGATGGGCGGTGGATTGGGACTGATCCCCCGGGCGGAAGAACTGCTCTCCGCACTGGACGCGGCCTCTGATCTCCACGTCACGGTGATTACAGGGCAGAATGAGAGTCTCCGCCGGGAACTGACGAAGTCTTATCCCTCCTTTGAGGTCATCGGATTTACCCAGAAGGTGGCCCAGTATATGGCGCGGGCCGATCTTCTTCTGACAAAAGCGGGAGGAATCACCACGTTTGAGGCAATCCATACGGGAACCCCTATGTGCTTGCTCCGCCCCTTCCTCATGCAGGAGGAGGCCAATGCCGCTTATATTGAACAGCAGGGATTTGGGAAAGTCCTTTGGGACAAAGGGAAAGAGGCCTCAGAGGTGCTCTCTCTTCTGCGGGACCCGGAGGCATTGGAGGATATGAAGCAGCGAATGGCGGTGGCGCTGCGAAGTCTGGACCAGACGACCCCTTTGGACCGTTTTGCAGAGACAAGGCGGGCTGTATGTTGATTCCGCTTTTTTTGGTGGGGGGACTGACCGTCGGGAGTTATGCCTTTCTCCCCTCCACCTGGCAAAAGACGCGGCACCGGATGGGGCGGAGAAACCGCTGGCGGGAAGGGACACTGTATCTTACGTTTGATGACGGACCACATCCGGAATATACCCCTATTCTGCTGGACCTGCTGGCAAGCTACCATATCCCAGCCACATTTTTCGTGGTGACAGAGTTTGCCCGGAAAAATCCCGCGCTGATCCAGAGAATGCAGGCGGAGGGACATCTCATTGGGTTTCACTCTGCATCTCACCGCAGTGCCTATCTCATGACACCCAAACAGACCCGGTCTGATTTTTCAGACGGATTGGAGGCCCTTGCCCAGTTGGGTATCTCGCCGCAATATTTCCGTCCACCTTGGGGTGTGGTGAACTGGGCCTCCCTCCGTCAAATCCGAGCGCGCCATCTGCGGCTGGTCCTCTGGGATGTGATGGCCCAAGATTGGAAGCGGAGCATGACGCCGGACGAGATTGCCCGGCGTCTGCGGCTTCGCGCCTATCCAGGCGCGGTCATTTGTCTGCATGATGGACGGGGAAATGCCGGCGCGCCGGGTCGGACCATTCAAGCATTGCAAACCCTGTTGCCCCAGTGGCTGGAACAGGGGTTTCGCTTTCAGACATTAGACCTGTATGAATAAATTACATTGGAAAAAAGGCATTGCCTGTGGAGGGATGTTTCTGGCCCTCTTGGGACTTACATTTTATATCCTTCTGTCCGACCAGGACCCGGGCAAGCTATGGACCGCGCTGGGTCAGGCGGAATGGTCCTGGCTGGCTGTGGGCGCGGCCTGCATGATGCTCTTTTTCTGCTGTGAAGCCAAAAACATTCAAACTGGTTTGGGACTGTTTGGCTCTCCGGCGCCGTACGCCTCCTGCCTTCTCTACGCCATTACGGGGTTTTTCTTCAGTTCCGTGACCCCTTCTGCTTCTGGTGGTCAGCCGATGCAGCTCTATGCCATGTATCGGGACGGACACGCACCAGCACCTGGCGCCCTGGCGCTGCTGACCGACTTTTTCTCCTTTCAGTTGGCTGCGGTTTTTTGGGCCAGTGTTGGTTTTTTCCTGCACCATGCGCAGCTGATCCGCCTGGGGAACGGCGTGTGGCTCTGCTTTGCATTTGGCGCAGTGCTCAATCTGCTGGTGGTGGTGGCTCTGTGCGGTGCGGTGTTCTCTCCACGGGCCCTTCCCACTCTTTGGGGATGGCTGATGCGGCCAGCGCGCCGCCTTTTTCCCCAGCGCGCAGAAGGCTGGAGACGCTGGGGAGAAAAGCAGTGGAAGGATTTGCGGCAATGTACCAGGTGTTACCGTACCCATAAACGGCAGCTGGGTAAGATGTTTCTCACCTCTCTTGTACAGTTGGCAGCTTACCACAGTGTTCCGTTCTGGGTTTACTTGGCTTTTGGGCTGCAGGGACAGTCTTTTTGGGCGATGGTTGGGCTGCAGGGCGTTCTGTTTCTCTCGGTGTCCTCCCTGCCCCTGCCTGGCGCGGTTGGTCTCACAGAGGGAGGGTTTCTCTTGCTATATCAAACAATCTTCCCGGGAGCCCTTCTCCCCAGCGCCATGCTGCTGAGCCGGACAGTCAGTTTTTACTTCTTTCTGCTCCTGAGCGGATTGTTTCTCGCGTTTCGTTTTCTGCGGCTCGCCTGGCGGCATCCAGCGGCAAAAACAACCTGATCATAAATCAATGACCCGCTGTCTTTTTCCAGAGAAGACAGCGGGTCATTGGTTTATTCGATATCGAATTGCGGCCGGCCCAGTCCGAGGAGAACCTGGGTCCCTACGCCTGGTTCTGATGCAATGGAAATGGTATGGCCCAGCAGATTGGTGACCCGCCGGCAAAGGTAGAGCCCAATGCCAGTGGCTTTTTTGTCCATACGGCCGTTGTTTCCAGTAAACCCTTTTTCAAACACCCGTGGCAAATCCTCCGGTGCAATTCCTATGCCGGTATCTGCAATCACCAGGTTTGTTTCTCCTTCCAGAAAAATGGATATTTTCCCGCCTTCCGGCGTGTATTTTAAGGCGTTGGACAGCAGCTGTTCCAGCAGGAAGCAGAGCCATTTTTCATCACTTAAAACTTCCCATTTTGTCTCCTGAAACACCAGCTGGATCTTTTTCAAAATGAAGAGCTTGGCATATTTTCTCACTGTCTGCCGCACCACCGCATCCAGCTGACATCGCTGCAGAACCAAATCCTTGTCCGTGCTGTCCAGGCGGAGGTACTGAAGTACCATATCCACATATTGTGCAATTTTCTGTAGTTCAATTTCCATTTCCGTGGCTCTGTCAGGCCCTGCCTGTAACAGCAGGTCCATTGCCGCGATGGGTGTTTTGATCTGGTGGACCCAGAGAGTATAGTAGGAGGTCAAATCTTCCAGCATGCTGTCTGCCGCAGCTTGTCGCTGACGGTTTTCCCGCACCAGCCGTTGGATCAAATGTTGGTAGTCCTCCTCAATCAATGTGGTGGTCTCCGGCAGGTCTTCCGCTGTCACAAAAATTGCTTCCTCCATTTTTCGAAGGATCTTGTGCTTCCTCCAAAACCGCACAAAGCTCAGTACGGCCCAGAAGGAAGTTCCGATACAGCACAGGCAGAGCAGGTAAGCAATGGCCTCTCCCGGCAGTCCATAGAGCCAAAAGATCAGCACCCCCGACAGAGCGCAAAATAGTCCCGCCGCCGCAACCAGCTTTCGAGATGCCAGCCAAGCGCCAAAAAGCGGTGTGTCATTCATGCTACTTCACCATGTATCCAATGCCTTTTTTGGTTTGGATGAATTCCCGCAGCCCAATACGTTCCAGTTTTTTCCGTAATCTTGTGATGTTTACGTACAATGCGTTTTCATCCACATAGGAATCACAAGCCCAGAGGGCTGCCATCAGTGTATCCCGGGACACTACGTTGGGCTTATTTTCCAAGAGCACCTGCATCATACGGGTTTCATTTTTGGTGAGCTCAACCTTCTTTCCCTCATCGGTCACGGAACATTCCAGACTGCTGAACAGCGCACCGTTGTGTTCCAGCAAATGACTCTGCCCTTGATAGTCATATGCCCGGCGAAGGGCCGCCTGGACTTTTGCCAGCAGCACCGAGAGGTCAAAAGGCTTTGCAATAAAGTCGTCTGCCCCCATGTTGATGGCCATAACGATGTTAATGTTTTCCGCCGCCGAGGACAGGAAAAGGATCGGAACTTGGGAAACCCTGCGAATTTCCTGACACCAGTGGTACCCATTGAAAAACGGCAGCGTGATATCCATGAGGACAAGGTGGGGCTGGAATTCCACAAATTCTCCCAGAATGGAGGAGAAGTCCTGGGTGCATTTTACGGTGAAGTTCCAGGCGGTTAATTTATCGGCAATGGTCTTGGCAATCACCCGATCATCCTCTACCAGGTAGATCCGGTACATGGCCTGATGCCCCCTTTCTTTTCTTTATCATACCGCACAGCCGTGGAAAGCGCAATGCTTTCCACGGCTGTGCCAATTTTTAAGTTCAAGTCAACCACAAGGCGAGAATCCCAATCACCCAAAGGTGCAGAGGGTAAAACACATAAAAAAAGTACTTGCTTCCCTTGGTATTAGGCCCTCGTGTGCCATCATAATGAGAAAGGACGGGCAGGACCGTAATAAACAGAAAGTCCGAGTTAAATGCCAACATTTGCAGGGTCTCCTGCGCTGTGGGGTAAGGGACAAAAACCAGAAGAAACAGCACAGCGGACAGCGCAAAATAGAGTACATTGCGCAGGACCATCCGTTCCCGGCACAAATAAGTGATGAGAAGAAAGGGAAGAATCAGGATACCGCCTTCGGAGAAAAGACTGGCTGCCAAGACAAGGATTACGCCGAAAAGACGGAGTGTCCACTCCCCTGCGGACCGGGGACGCACCCCCCACTGGGTCGCCGGATTGCTGCCTACCAAAATGTTAAGCATCAGGACGCCCAGTGCCAACGTGAGAAAGATATTGTTGGACAGGTGAAGCCCCCGGGACGCGCCGATCGTATTATAGAGAGCGTTGCCCAGCGCCATGATCCCGGCCCAAACAAACAAGCGCGCCATATACCGGACCCGGCTTTTGGTATGCAGGAACCCCTCCACTGCCAAGTAGGCAAACCACACGCCCACACAGCGGGTGAGTACATGAAATATGCCTGTTACTGTGGGAGGCACCAACCCAGGAATATAGGGCAGATGGTCCAAAACCATGAGAAACGCCATGAAGCATTTCCATTGAAAGGCGGTGTATTGCTTTTTCGCTGCCATGAAGATCTCTCATTTCTGTGTGATTGGATAGAATGTTTATCGGACGATTTTATAGTATGTCCGGGCTGTCAGGTGATAAATGATGAAATATCCCATGCCGAATACGACAACGGTTCCCAGGCAGCACAGCGCGAACAGAGAGACATTGGTAAGGTTCAGTGCAGACATGAGTTTGGTGATCATTTTGAACGCAGCCAGCAAATGGATCACCGCACCGAGAAGCGGGAGGAAAAAGACAGCACGGACTTGGCTTCGAATGGCGCTTCTGATTTGCTGCTGGCTCATGCCCACCTTCTCCATGATGGCAAAACGCGCTTTGTCCTCGTACCCTTCCGAAATCTGCTTATAGTAAATAATCAAAACTGTGGCCATCAGGAACAGAGCGCCCAGGAACGAACCGAGGAAGAGGAGACCACCATACATGGAATAAAATTCACTTTCCTGCGCCGGCCGGCAGCTTACCATGTAGTTCCCTTCCGTCTCAAAGGTCATCTGACGGATGGCTTTGTACAGCGCTTCCACGGACTCCTTTTCCGCGCCATCAAAGTCCAGCGAGAACTCCCAATAGACATTGCTGGATAAGCTCTCATCCTGCAGTTGCAGCTGGAACACTTCTTCCAACGTGCTGGCATCTGGCACCACAAGAATCATTTCCCGGTCTGAGTAGGCACTGTGTTTCCCAGTGGGCGATTCTGGCAGCCATGCTGCAATGGAAAAGGACTTTCCGAAGAGAGTCACCTCATGCCATGTGCCGTCGTTTTCTGTGGTGTAAATCGCTGCTTCATTCTCCCCTAAGGAGAGAGGCGTTCCTGTGATTTGGGTGTAGCTGTCTGCGGTCATAACTTCGGTATACACCAGGTCCCCCAGGTGGTCATCCCGGGTTGTCGTTGAAAGGTTGGACCCCTCCGCAGTGGTATTCATCATACGCAGGATATCTACTTCCTGCGTTTTTGTCGGCCGCAGACCATGCTGCTGGGCTAAGGTAAGGACGGTTTCTCTGCATTCTTCTTTTGATGGTCCTTCGGACTCCACCCAGGACTGAGAGAGGGTAATATCATGGGGATACATTGCGTTGAGAACGTCTCCTACCCCAAGATACATACACACGCAGGTAGAGAGCATCACCAAGACCATGGTGGAAAGAATACAAATATTGGACAGACCCACGGCATTTTGCTTCATTCGATAGAGCATCCCCGAGACCCCAATAAAATGCTTGGCCTGATAGTAGTAGTTTTTCCGCTTTTTCATGGCCTTTAAGAACGCGATGGAACCTGCGGTAAACAGACAGTAGGTCCCGACGATGACCAGGATAACGGCTAAGAAGAACAGCATCAGCGCATCCAGCGGGGACTCTGTGGTGATGGCGATGTAGTAGCCGGCCCCCAGGGTGATAAGGCCTACTATTGTCAGGAGAACTTTCGTTTTCGGTTCCTTTTCCCCCACGTTCCCTCCCCGCAGGAGCTCTACCGGCTTGGAAAGGCTGACGTGCAGAAGGTTGCGCATTAGGGCCACCAGATAGATCCCCGCAAACAGGGCGGCGGTAACAGCCACAGAGGTAAAGTTCACCGAAAAACCAAACTGCACGGTAAAGAACAAAATTTTGTAAAGCAGCAGGAGCAGCAGCTTGGACAGAAGAATCCCCAGCAGAATGCCGCCAACGATGGTGACCAGGCAGGTATACAGCGTCTCCCATAAGAGAACCACTGCAATATGCCGCTTCGACATGCCCAAAATGTTGTAAAGGCCGATTTCTTTATGCCGCCGTTTGATCAAAAAACTGTTGGTATACAGCAAAAATATGATGGAAAAAATCCCGACCACAATAGTTCCCAAATACATAATGGCAGGGATTGTGTCTCCTCCAGGCATATTCCGAATTTCTTGGTGCCAAGCCAGAAAGGTAATATTATAGAACATAGCCACAGTAATGATCCCTGTCAGCAAGTAGGGAAACACAAAGCGGCGGTTACGGACCAAATTTCCGGCGGCCATCTTGGGGAAAAAGAGTTTACCCACGGTCAGCACCCCCCGTGGCCAGGGCGGTTAAGGTGTCCGCGATCTGTGTGAACATCGCCTCATTGGTGCGTCCACCCCGGTAGAGCTGATGGAACACCTCTCCATCCTTAATGAAAAGGACCCGGCTGGCGCGGCTGGCCGCTTTGGCGGAGTGGGTCACCATGAGGATGGTCTGCCCTTCCCGATTGATCTGCTCAAAAAGGTCCAAGAGCTGATCTGCGGACCGGGAGTCCAGCGCACCTGTGGGTTCATCTGCCAGAAGAAGCCGGGGATCTGTGATGCAGGCACGGGCCACAGCAACCCGCTGCTTTTGCCCGCCGGAGACCTCATAGGGATATTTCTCCAAAATGTCCTCGATGGAAAGCTTTTTTGCCAGAGGGGCCAGCCGGCGGGCCATTTCCTCATGGTGCATGCCAGACAGGACCAAGGGGAGGTAAATGTTGTCCCGCAGAGAAAAGGTGTCCAATAAGTTAAAATCCTGGAAAACGAACCCCAGATTTTTCCGGCGAAACTCTGCCAAGTCACGCTCCCGGATTTTTCCAATATCCTTTCCCTCCAGAAGAACCTGACCTCCAGTGGGCTGATCCAAAGAAGCCACAATGTTCAGCAGTGTGGTCTTTCCAGAGCCCGATTCTCCCATGATGGCTAAGTATTCCCCCTTCTCCACAGAAAAGGTCACATTGGTCAGGGCGGGGACCAGATGGCCGCCCAGTCGGGTAGTATAGGTTTTTTTCAATGCTTTTACTTCAAGTAGTGTCATTGCGATCCCTCCGGATTTATATCAATTCGCCTATATTATACCCTTAATACAATGAGACAGCCATAGTTTCTCCTTACATTTTAGGCTGAAACCTTACAATTTTGAAAGGTACACGCCGCATTCTGTTGGGAAGGGAAAAACTCGGCATCGCCATAATAAATAAGTCTTTTTTCCTTGTCAATTGATTTATAGAAACCTTAATTATCTTTTTATTTTTTGTTCAGAAAGAATATTTTTTCATAAGAATGAGGCAAGGGAGGAAAAGGACCACGGAAGAACTTTTTCTTCCGTGGTCCTTTTCAAGTCTTTTATTGCTGTACCTGATAATTTGAATAGCCGGAAGACGGAATGAGTTCTCCTTCCGTCGTAATGAAAAGTGCTTCCACATCGTCCAACTGCTCTACCAACGCCATTCCTTTCTCTATGCCCAATAGGAAGCACGTTGTGGACAAAGCATCGCCCTGGGCTGAGGTATCTGACAGAATGGTGACAGAGGCCAGGCCGGTATCTGCCGGGAATCCGGTGTAAGGGTCCAAGATATGGTGATATTTTTTCCCTTGGTAGGTGAAATATCGTTCATCGATCCCTGAGGTAACGATGCTCTTTCCTGTCGCAGACACCACATCCGCCAAAACACCTTCCTCCTCATTGGGGTCCTGAATTCCTATTGTGAATGCTGTCCCTTCCTGCTTGTCTCCAATGAGCAGAATGTTTCGTCCCAAGTTCAAAACCGCATGTTCTACCCCCTGTGCAACCAAGAGCTCCTTCACTTGGTCTGCAATATAACCCTTGGCGATGGCCCCTAAGTTGGCCACCATCCCCTTCCGGGCCAAAAAGGCATGTCCCTCCTTCACCAGCAGATCATCGCTGTCAATCAGCGGCAGGACCTGTTCCAACTCCGCCTGGGAGGGATAGTGCCCCTGTTCGTTGTGAATGTTCCAAAGGGAAACCAGTGGCCCTGTGGTCACATCAAAGTATCCCTCTGAAAGGGCTGCGTATTCTTTTGACAGGCGGAGGACCTCTTCTGTTTCGGGGGAAATCTCCACCCATTCTTCCCCAGCTGCCTTGGCCAGGCGGTCCAGATCACTGCCGGTCTGTTCCACACTGAGCAGAGACTCCAGGCGGCGAATTTCATCAAAAGCCAAATCAATGGTGCTGGCATCGGTCCAGTCATAGAGTGTGATCTCAATGTAGGTATCCAGCATAAAATTGCTTTTTGACACATGCGGGGGTTCCTCCGGCTGGCCTGCTGTACAACCTGCCATGGACAAAATCATCAAAAAAGCCAAGAAAAAAGAAAGCTTTTTCTTCATTGGGAATCTCCATTTCCAGTTTATTGGGTCTATTATAGCGGATCTTGTTCCATGACGCAAGGGGGGGGACAGGCAAGAATTGGCGTCCAAATGCATACCCTTTAGAACCACGCGCAGGAGGTGTCCTATGAGAAAGCATGGACGAGCAATGATAGAAGGCGCGGGCCTGCTCCTTGTGGGCCTGCTCCTCTTTCTCTTTCCAGAGGAGAGCGTCGCAGCGGCGCGGGAGGGGATTTCCCTCTGTGTGGATGTGCTGATCCCGTCTCTGTTTCCTTTTTTTGTGCTCTCCTCTCTTTTGATCTCCACCGGCCTGGCTGGGCTCTGTGCTCGTCCGCTGGAATCCTTCATGCGGCCTTTGTTTGGTGTCGGGGGTGCCGGTGCAGCCGCACTCAGCCTTGGCTTGATTGGTGGCTATCCCGTGGGAGCCAGAACCGTTGCACAGCTGGTACAGCGGCGGGAGTGTTCCCAGACGGAGGCCCGGCGGCTCTCCCTTTTTTGCAATAACTGCGGCCCTGCTTTTTTTATTGGTGCCGCTGGAGTGGGCGTTTTTGGGGCGAAGGAGGCGGGATTTCTCCTGTTGGGCGCAAATTTGACAGCGGCCGTATTGCTGGGTATCCTGTTCCATGTTTTCGGCAAGGAGACTGCCCAAGAGGAAACGAGGAAAAGGGAGCGGCCCGCCCACTCTCCTCTGACAACAGAATTTCCCCAGTGTGTCCGCAATGCTTTTTCCTCTACCCTGGGGGTCTGTGCCTATGTGATTCTCTTTTCGGTTCTGACCAGATTGGCAGATTGTTCCGGCCTGTTGCCCTTTCTGGTCAACGTACTTTCCAGTTTGCTTCCTGGAGAAAACGCCCCTGTTTTGTGCCGGAGTTTTTGTGTTGGCCTTATGGAGCTTTCCACAGGTACCGCGGCCATAAGGGATGGGGTATCTTCCCCTTTGTCGCTGCCTCTGGCGGCGTTTATCTTGGGATGGGGTGGTCTGTCAGTACACTGCCAGTCTCTGCCCTTTTGGCGGGAGGCCGGGGTACCATCCGGGCCCTATCTCCGCGCTAAATTTCTGCATGGCCTCCTTTCCGCTGGTATAACGGCTCTGGCGACGCTGCTTTTTCCCCTCTCGCTGCCTGCCATGGCCCCCGTCACGCCTTTGGCGGCCCCCAGCCTGCTTGGACAGGAAGTTCTGGCCCTTTGGGGAATGGCTGGTATCTATTTTTTCTTCTTCGACCAGAAAAGAGTGGAAAAGTCAAAAAGCACCCGCTATAATAAACGCATACCGTAAAAAACAGGGAGGGAAATCCCCGATGTTGTTTGTAAAAAAAATCGAGCCCAGTTGTTCCTACTGCCAACGGGGAAAAGCCGTTACACCTGATACCGTCCTCTGCAAGAAAAAGGGCGTGATCCCTCTGGCAGGAGCCTGTTCTGCGTTTCGATATGACCCGCTGAAACGGGTGCCGCCCCGGCCGGTCACACCGGATTTTTGCCATCTGGATGGGAAGGACTTTACCTTATAAGAGGGCGACGACCTTTTGCTATGAAACAAACCATGACAGCTTGCTGCCAGTACTGTAATGCATAAAAATAAGGCATGGCCTATTGGCATGCCTTATTTTTATGCGAAAAACAGGAAGCACTTTATGCCGGTGGGTTGCAAACGGAACAAGCCGTATAGCCTTGCCCCTTGGCCTGCGAAAGCGTCCGCGCGTGGCAGCTCTCCCGGAGATACCGGCAGCCATATCGATGGTATTTGGACCCAGTATCTGTCACATATACTGTGGCGGTCTGCGTCCCCTGACTGGTGGTTGTGCTGTTCCCGCTGGAAGATGCTGCTGTGCTGGTTTTGGATTGGGGCTTGCTTTCCTCCTTTGCTTTGTCCGCTTTGGCTTTTTGTGCGGCCTCCTTTAGCCCGTCCTCCCGACCTTTTTGATAGCCTGCTTGGTAGCCTTCTTCGTGCCCAGCGTCATATTGTGCGGAAAGTGCCGAGGCAGAATCCCTTTCCGCGCTTTCTTTCCCCTGCTGGTACCCTTCCTCCCGAATGGTCGCCAGTTCCTCTTCGTTTACAATTTGGCAGGCGGACAGGCTGAAGATCAGAACAAGAGTGGCGAGAAAGATTGAGACAATACGCATAGAATCACCTCCTTTTTAGTTATGTTAGCATATATTTGTCGAAAGATAAATATAAAAACAAAAAGAGGTTTTAATATGCGACATATTATATTAACTAATAAGTTGAAAGGGCCCTTGGGAAGACTCCCAAGGGCCCTTTCCTATCATCCCCTAAATATCCTGACACGAAGACATTCAAGGGATGATACAGTAAGTACAAGTTTTTTGTACAAACGGTCTTGCGTGACGGGCGTTCCCGGCAAACATTGTGCCGGGATGCCCGTAACCACTTGTTTAGACGAGAGTATCTGGATGCAGTCCAAAGCTCACAGCGATGGCAGCGTCTACCCGGTGCATCATGGGGCCGTCTACCCGGCCCATGTGTTCCCGCAGGCGTTTTTTGTCCAGGGTCCGAATCTGTTCCAACAGGATCACGGAGTCCTTCGGCAAACCGAACTGCCGGGCCGCCAATTCAATGTGCGTGGGCAGCTTTGCCTTCCCGGTTTGGGAGGTGATGGCTGCCGCGATGACAGTCGGGCTGTGGCGGTTGCCGGTGTCATTCTGCACGATGAGCACCGGACGAACGCCCCCTTGTTCACTGCCCACCACTGGGCTCAGGTCAGCATAAAAGATATCTCCACGCTTTACGCTATTATCCACAAAAGCTCACACTCCGCCGGAAGTAGAATCCTGCGTTACATGGATATCTTATCCTATGTAACGCGGTTACTATGATTCTCCCACGGACAGGCGGCCTTTATACCCCAAGGGGGAAAAAAGTCACCGCCTCTGGCCAGAACGGAGTAGATCCATGCTCCGTCTCCTTCCCTTGCTCTATCCTATGCAGACGGTTCTTTTTCGGGAACCGTGTCGGTTACAGATAGATGCGGGGAATTCGTTTGGTAAGAACGCAAAGCAGCTCATAAGAAATGGTGTTCATGATTTCGGCGCCGGCCTCCACAGGTTGGCTTCCTGTCTGATCACTGCCGTAGAGGATGGCCACGTCTCCTTCTTTGACATCGGGCAGGTCCGTAACATCCACCATACACATATCCATGCAGATTCTGCCCGTCACAGGGACGTTTTTTCCATGGAGAAGTACAGTAATCCGGTTGGAAAAGCCCCGGCAATATCCATCCCCATAGCCGATGGGAATCACTGCCAAGCGGGAGTCCCGCTGGAGTGTGTGGGTGCGCCCATAGCTCACCGGGGTTCCGGCAGGGACTGTCCGAACGGTGGCGACACGGCTTTTCAGTTCCAGTACGGGGACCAGGTCGCAAAGACCGGGGTCCATTGTACGGTCTGGAAAATGGCCATAGAGGACAATGCCCGGGCGGACCATATCCAGATATGTGGCCGGATACAGGAGCGTAGCCGCGCTGTTGGCACAGTGACGGATGGCAAATTCATAGCCCAGTTCCTTCACCTTTTGTATGATATCCAGGAACCGGTTAAACTGCATCATGGTGTATTCCTCACTGCCGTCGGAATCGGAGAAATGGGTAAAGATTCCCTCGGCATGAAGACCAGGAAGTCTGACCGCTTCCGTAATCTCCTGGGCAGACTGTGTCATGTGGGCCTCGTCACACAAAAAGCCCAACCGGGTCATGCCGGTGTCACATTGGATATGGACTGTAATGGTTCCTCCCGCGCTCTGGGCTTCGGCAGAAAGGGCTTTGGCATAGGACAGGTCGTAGCAGGCCTGGGTGATGTTATACTGCATGAGTTCTTTCCCATAGAAGGAAGGGGTACATCCCAGGATCAGGATCGGCGCTTGGATTCCCGCCTCCCGAAGTTCAATCGCCTCGTCCAAGCAGGCGACCCCCAAATAGTCCGCCCCCAACTCTTCCAGCTTCTTTGCCACAGGGACAGCGCCATGGCCATAGGCATCTGCCTTAACCAGCCCCATAAACTTGGTTCCATAAGGAGTCAACTGACGCAGCGCGTGGTAGTTGTGGGCCAATTTTTCCATGGATACCTCAGCCCAAGTCCGTTTCTTTTGTGATTCCATTGTACCACACTATCCTTTCTCTGTTGTGGATTTTGTTACTATAAAGGCAGAAAACTCACATCGAACCACTGTGGTTCCATCGCTGCGGAGTTCTCCCCGTAGAAGGGTTTTCTGTGCTTTATCAAACCATAACACGGTCTCCAGCCCCTCTCCTGCGGGCTTTTCTGGCTCTCGGCAGCAGAGGCGGAGGGTCTCGGTCTCTCCCAACATCTCGCTTCCTGTCTCCGCGATATAACCAGATTGCATGGCGGCGATGAACGCTGGCAAAGCGTCCAAGGGAGATAGTCCATCTGCGTTGAGGGGACCGGTTTCCAGCTGCACGCCGTCAAACTTCAGGAAGGTCTGGCCATTTTCCACCGTTGCTGTGATGCCGGCAACCTCCTCCGGTGCGGTGATGACCAAGGTCATGCCGTCTTTCTGGGTGCTGGAAAACGAGACGGTATATTCATATACTCGCTGGCCATAGTCCGCCGTCACATCCATGGTACCGGAACAGCCGTCCATCGCCAAGAAATCGGACCGCAGCTGAAGGGCCAGATCATTTTCTGACTCAGTTTTGCTGCATCCTCCCAAGAGTGCGGCCAAAAGCAGACAAACAATGGGTGCGCAAAACAATTTCATGCGCAAAGGAAGTTCCTCCTTGTGGTTTTAGTCCACCGGGAACGACATGGCCCCCTGGATAGCGGCCGGGATGTTCTGGAGAAGGTCACTTGGGGTCATTCCATACTCTCCAAAGGAGGCTGCTGCCAGATCCCCTGCCGCGCCATGGAGCCAAACCGCTGACGGGACTGCCTTTTTGGGCGGGATTCCCTGCCCCAGCAGGGAGAGAATCATTCCCGCCAACACATCTCCGCTGCCGCCTTTGGCCATACCGGGGTTTCCTGTGGTATTTTCAAAGGTCTCCCCATCGGGAAAGGCGGTGATGGTTCGGTGCCCCTTCAGCACCAACACGCAGCCGTGCTGACGGGCAAACGCCAAAGCAGCGGCCTCACGATCAGGGCCAATGGCCTTCCCCTGCCTCAGCCGGAGAAATTCCCCATCGTGAGGGGTCAGGACCGTCAGACGGCCACGCCTGGTGTCCAGAACATCTATATGTTCTGCCACCGCGTTTATACCATCGGCATCCAAAACCAGCGGGGTCTGAAGCCGCTCCACCAAATGACAGGTGCGCACATCCGTCTTTCGGCTTCTGCCCAAGCCCGGTCCAATGAGAACCCCGTTGCATTGGTTCATATTTTCCAGAAGAATCTCAAATCGCGCCACAGGAGCCGGCATAGCCTCCTGGCATTTCACTGCCAACACGGGCCAGATCTCTGGAGGAACCGACAGAGATACCAGACCAGAGCCTGTGCGAACTGCGGCGGCGGCGGTGAGCGCAGCCGCGCCGGTCAGCCCCACGCTGCCTGCCAAAATATGCACCTTTCCAAAGGTTCCCTTGTGTCCGTCCCGTTTCCGCACGGGCAGGCAGTGATGGACAAATTCTCGTGTTACCTGGACCATGGCGGTGCCCTCCCCGACCAAAAATCATTTTTTATGCAATTCTGCCCCCTATTATAGGATTTTCCTCCTTGCATTTCAACCTTTTTTATGGTAAACTTGCGTCACTGTGAAAGACAAGGAAGGGGAAAATAGCAGACCCACTGCCATCAGAGAGGAACGGTCATCGGCTGAAAGCCGTTCCGGGAAACGGCTGCTTGGTTCGCCCTGGAGTTTCGGCGGGGAAATACGCCGGCGGTTGGTCCACCGTTATCAGACAATGAAGTGCGTATGGGTTTCTGTACGAATGTTCGGGTGGTACCGCGGAAGAATGTTGCCTTTCGTCCCGTTTTTACGGGAGGAAGGGCTTTTTTATTTGGGAGGAAGCAGAATGAAGGAACAACTGGAAAAGATCAAACAAGAGGCTTTGGCCGCCTTGGCCGTCACCAAGGAATCGGTGGATTTGGAGGCACTTCGGGTCAAATACCTGGGCAAAAAGGGAGAACTCACCGCTGTGCTCAAGCAGATGGGAAAGCTCAGCGCGGAAGAGCGCCCTGTCATTGGTCAGCTGGCCAATGAAGTGCGGGAAAGACTGACCGCGGAGATTGACGCCCAGAAAAAAAAGATTGAGGAAATTAAGCTGGAGGCCCGCCTGGAAGCAGAGGCGGTGGATGTAACCATCCCTGGTCAACGGACCAAGCTGGGACATCAGCACCCCATGTATATTGCCCTGGACGAAATCAAGGACATTTTTGTAGGGATGGGCTTTACCATTCTGGATGGCCCGGAAGTGGAATTGGCATACTACAATTTTGACCGTCTGAACGCAGAGGAGGGCCATCCTTCCCGAGACTGGTCGGATACCTTCTATTTCGATCAGGACAGTCGGGTGATGCTCCGCAGCCAGACCTCTCCCATGCAGGTCCATGCCATGGAGACCAAGCCTCTCCCCATCCGCATCTTGGCCCCTGGCCGGGTATACCGGAAGGATGAGGTAGATGCCACCCATTCCCCTATGTTCCACCAGGTGGAGGGCATGGTGATTGATAAGAACATTACCATGGCGGACCTGAAGGGAACCTTGAACGCTGTGATGGAGCAGCTCTATGGAGCAGGCACCAAAACCCGGTTCCGTCCCCACCACTTCCCCTTTACAGAGCCTTCCTGTGAGATGGATGTCCAGTGCCATAAATGCGGCGGTGTAGGCTGTCCCACCTGCAAGGGAGAGGGCTGGATTGAGGTACTGGGTGCCGGGATGATCCACCCCAAGGTCTTGGAGATGTCCGGCATTGATCCCGAAGTCTATTCAGGCTGGGCATTCGGCATGGGGCTGGAGCGCATGGCAATGCGCCGGTTTAAGATTGCTGACCTGCGCTTGATTTTTGAAAACGACGTCCGCTTCCTGGAGCAGTTTTAAGAAAGGAGAGTGCTACGATGTTACTGTCAAGAAAATGGCTGAATGAGTTTGTCCCCGTGGAGGCCAAAGACCGGGCTTTTGCCGAGGATATGACCCTCTCCGGCTCCAAGGTGGAGGTTACAGAGGTAGAAGGGGAAGAAATTTCCAACGTGGTGGTTGGCCGCGTGGTGGAGATCAAGCGCCATGAAAACTCCGATCACATGTGGATTTGTCAGGTGGATGTGGGAGAAGGCACTCCCCTTCAAATTGTCACAGGGGCACAGAACGTTTCCCAGGGGGACTTGGTCCCGGTGGCCAAAGATAACAGCACCCTGCCCGGGGGAATCCATATAAAAAAGGGAACACTCCGGGGAGTGGAGTCCAATGGCATGCTCTGCTCCTATAAGGAACTGGGCATGACGGACAACGACTGGCCGTACAGTGTGGTAGACGGGATTTTTCTATTGGAATCGGACCCCGACCTAAAGGCCAAGGGATTGAAGCCAGGCGATGATATCCGCACTGCCATTGGGCTGGACGACCACGTGGTGGAGTTTGAAATCACTCCCAACCGGCCGGATTGTCTGTCCGTGATTGGGCTTGCCAGGGAGGCCGCGGTGACCTATGGCAAGGCGCTGACCCTGCACGACCCTGTGGTGAACGGCGGCGGACCGGGCAATCTTTCTGATCTGTTGGATGTGGAAATTCCTGCCACAGATCTCTGTCCCCGGTATACCGCACGAATGGTCCGCAATGTTAAGATTGGGCCTTCCCCTAAGTGGATGCGGGATCGCCTCCGGGCCTCCGGAGTGCGGCCCATCAACAACATTGTAGACATCACCAACTACGTCATGCTGGAGTATGGCCAGCCCATGCATGCCTTTGACTATCGTTATGTCAAAGGAGGAAAAATCATTGTCCGACGGGCGGAAGAGGGCGAGACCCTCACCACCCTGGATGGCAATGTACGCAACCTAAATTCCTCTATGTTGGTCATCGCCGACGAACACCGGGCGGTGGGACTGGCCGGGATCATGGGTGGTGAGAACAGTGAAATTGTAGAGGACACGGTAGACGTGGTCTTTGAATCTGCCAATTTCAATGGAACCTCCATCCGCCGGACCGCGCTGGCCCTGGGCATGCGGACGGAGGCCTCGGCAAAATTTGAGAAGGGATTGGATATCCTCAATACCCTTCCCGCAGTCAACCGGGCCTGTGAGCTTGTGGAACGTCTGGGCGCAGGCGAGGTTTTGGACGGGGTCATTGATCTTCTCAACTATGTTCCCCAGCCTAAGCAGCTGCTTCTTCGTCCAGAAAAAATCAATGCTCTGCTGGGGACAGAGATCGACACGCCGGAAATGATTCGGATTCTCACTGCCTTGGGCTTTGGCGCGGAGGGAGAGACCATCACCGTTCCGTCTTGGCGTGGAGACGTGGAGCATTATTCCGATCTGGCGGAGGAAGTGGCACGGTTTTATGGCTACAATCAGATTCCCACTACCTCTATGCGCGGTGTCACAACCCAGGGCGGATACAGCCCGGAGCAGCTGCTGGAGCGGACGTTGGGCGGCGTCTGCCGGGGAATGGGGTATGATGAAATCATCACCTATTCTTTCATTAGCCCCACTTATTATGATAAGATTCGCCTCCCCGAAAACGATCCCTTACGCAAGTCCATGAAAATTATGAATCCCCTGGGAGAGGACACCTCCATTATGCGGACCACAGTTCTGCCCTCCATGTTGGAAATTCTCACCCGGAACTACAATTACCGCAATAAATCTGCCCATCTTTATGAACTGGGACGCACCTATTTTGAGCGGGAGGATGGGATGGCCGACGAACCCAAAATGCTCTCTCTGGGGATCTATGGCCCGGAAGAAACCTTCTTCACCTTAAAAGGTGCGGTGGAAACCATCCTGGCCAGTATCCGGGCGGAAGAGGTTACCTATGAGGCTGAGCACAGCCACCCGTCCTATCACCCAGGCCGCTGTGCCAAGGTCTATGTAAAGGGACAGGAAGTGGGAATTCTGGGACAGATCCATCCGTTGGTGGCCGCCAACTATGGTGTGGACACAGAACTGTACTATGGGGAATTGAAGTTCGACGCTCTGTTTGCCAGCCGGGGCTCTGACCCGGAGTACACGCCTCTGCCTAAGTTCCCCGCAGTCACGCGAGACATTGCTGTCCTTGTGGATGTGGGAGCCACAGTGGGTGCGCTGGAGGCCTGCATCCGCACCGCAGCGAAGGGTCTTTTGAAAGATGTTACCCTCTTCGATATCTATCAGGGGAGTAACCTGCCGACAGGGAAGAAATCCGTGGCCTTTAATTTGATCCTGCGGGCTGACGACCGAAGCCTGACCGCGCAGGAGGCGGACGATGAGGTAAAACTTGTTCTGGAAAGCCTGGAAAAAGCCTTTGGCGCTACCTTACGGTGAAAAAATTTCCTGTTTTTAACTTTTTTCCCCTTTACTTTCTCCCGTTTGAGGAGTATGATGTATTTGATAAATTATGATTCTCGTGATTGGGGGGATACCAATGGATTCTGAATTTACCCGAAAATTTCAGGTGGTCCAAGACCGCAACGAAGAGATGAGAGCAACGCTCATGGCTGTCTACGACGCTTTGAAGGAGAAGGGATATAATCCGATCAATCAGATTGTCGGATATATTTTGTCGGAGGATCCCACCTATATCACGAACTATAATAACGCCCGCACGTTGATTCGAAAGCTGGATCGGGATGAACTGCTGCAGGAGTTGGTTCGTCAATATTTGACCAGCTAACCCGTGTGATAGGAGAGAACGTCCCCTGTTGTCTTAAGGCAACAGGGGACGTTTTTGTTGGAGATGTCGTAGAAAAAGAAGATATTTTACAAGCCGCCTGCTCAGCCTTTGTGTTACAATAAGGACACAGGCATCTAAGGAGGGGCTTTTTCTATGAAACAAACAGTTCGGACTGCTGTCTATGATGAATCTCTGCAAATAGAGGCATACCGCCTGCAAGGAACCCAGCGGCCCTTTCCCAACCATTTTCACGGGTATTATGTCATCGGACTTGTTGAGTCTGGCACCAGGCGGCTTTCCTGCAGACAGCAGACATATCTTCTCCGGCCGGGTTCCCTTCTTTTGCTCAATCCTGGGGATAGCCACGCCTGTACCCAGTGTGGGCCGGAGATGCTAGACTACAAGGCATGTAACCTTTCCCCTGAGCGGATGGAAATTTTGGCAGAAGACATTTTAGGGGAGAAATCCCGCCCCAGATTTTCTTCTGTTGTCATTCAGGACGAGGATATCACCAGTGCTTTCCGTCTGCTCCACAAAATGATTCTGGAGCAGACGGGAACCTTTGAAAAAGAAGCATACTTTCTCCTGTTGCTCACCCAGCTGATGCGGCGGTATCACCATCCCCTTCCCCCTGCCCTGTCCGATTGCCGTAGGGAGGTGGAAACGGCCTGTACTTTTATGGAGGAAAACTTTGCGCAGCGGCTTTCCCTGAGCCAGATTTGTCACCAAATCGGCTTGAGCAAATCTACTCTCTTACGGGCTTTTACCAAGTCCAAAGGTGTCACGCCTTACCATTACTTGGAGAATATTCGTGTTGAAGCCGCGAAAAAGTTATTGGAGCAGGGAATCTCTCCCGCAGAGGCCGCACTTCAGGCGGGATTTTCTGATCAAAGTCATTTTACGAACTATTTCAGCCGGTTCATTGGTCTTTCTCCCGGTGCCTATCGGGACATATTCCGGGAGCAGGCGCACAAAGGAGGCACAAATCTGTGAAATTTGACCGCACCACCCCTGGGCATCTGGCCGCCTTACTTACAATCTTTATTTGGGGAACGACCTTTATCTCTACAAAAATTTTGCTGAAGGATTTTCAGCCGATCGAAATTCTATTGTTCCGATTCCTTTTGGGGGCGGCGGCGTTGTTCTTGGTCTGCCCCAGGAGAATAAAGGGAACCTCCCCGAAACAGGAGCTGACGTTGGCTGCCGCTGGATTGTGCGGAATCTGCTTGTACTATCTGCTGGAAAACATCGCGCTTACATATACCATGGCGTCCAATGTGGGGGTCATTCTCTCCGTTGCGCCCTTTCTGACGGCTATCCTCACCCACTGGTTTTTGCGGGGAGAAGAAAAACTGCGGCTCCATTTCTTTTTAGGTTTTCTGGTGGCGATCGTGGGAATCTGCCTGATCAGTTTCAATGGAGCCCAGTTGGCCTGGAATCCCAAGGGGGATTGGCTGGCCCTGCTGGCGGCTTTTGTTTGGGCCTGCTATTCTATTTTAACCAGGAAGATCAGCGCCTGGGGATATCCCACCGTTCTGATTACCCGCCGCGTTTTTCTTTATGGCATCCTGTTTATGCTCCCTACCCTATTCTTCTTTGATTTTCGGCTTGGATTGGAGCGGTTGACCATCCCCACCAACCTGGTCAATCTTCTCTTTTTGGGCCTGGGCGCCTCCGCCCTCTGTTTTGTCACTTGGAATTTTGCAGTAAAGATTTTAGGCGCTCTAAAAACCAGCGTCTATATCTATATGGTCCCGGTGATTACCGTTATTACCTCTGTTTTGATTCTCCACGAGACCATTACACCGTTGTCTGGGGTGGGCATCGGCTGTACCTTTGTTGGTCTCCTTTTGTCAGAGTACAAAGGCAAGGCGCTCTCTCAGCCAAAACAAAATATGCAGGTATAAAAATAACGTGTCCCAGAAATGCAGGTCTGGGACACGTTGTTTTCCGACGAGATCAAGAGGCCAGATAAGCCCGGTGGAATACCTTCTTTCCTTTCTTGATGACCAGCCCCTCTCCAGAGAGCTGCTCTGCGGTGAAAGCTGCAGAAATCTCTTTTACCTTTTCTCCGGCAACTTCCACGCCCCCTTGCTGTACCAAGCGACGGGCTTCCCCTTTCGAAGGAACCAGACCGCAGCGAAGCATCAAGTCCAAAATGCCGATGGAACCGTCGGTCAGATCTTCGGCGGACAGGGCGGTAGAGGGCATGTTCGCAGTATCCCCTCCTTTGGCAAAGAGACCACGAGCCACTTCCTGGGCTTTGTTGGCCTCTTCCTCCCCGTGGACCAGCTTGGTCAGCTCATAGGCCAAAATCTCCTTGGCGGTATTCAGCTGTGCGCCCTCCCAAGCGTCCATCTTGTCGATCTCTTCCAGCGGGAGGAAGGTCAGCATTCGAATGCATTTGAGCACATCTGCATCGCCCACATTGCGCCAATACTGGTAAAATTCATAGGGGGAGGTTTTTTGGGGGTCCAGCCAGACCGCACCGGAGGCGGTCTTCCCCATCTTCTTGCCCTCGGAATTCATCAGAAGGGTGATGGTCATTGCATAGGCGTCCTTTCCCAGCTTCCGCCGGATGAGCTCCGTTCCCCCCAGCATATTGGACCACTGGTCATCGCCACCGAACTGCATATTGCATCCATATTCCTGGAAGAGATGGTAGAAGTCATAGGACTGCATAATCATGTAGTTAAATTCCAGGAAGGACAGGCCCTTCTCCATGCGCTGCTTATAGCACTCAGCCCGGAGCATGTTGTTGACAGAGAAACAGGCACCCACGTCACGGAGAAGATCAATGTAATTGAGCTTCAGGAGCCAATCGGCATTGTTGACCATAATGGCCTTTCCCTCTCCGAAATCGATAAACCGCTCCATCTGCTTTTTGAAGCAGTCACAGTTGTGCTGGATGGTTTCCGGGGTCATCATGGAACGCATATCGGTGCGCCCCGAAGGATCTCCGATATATCCGGTGCCGCCGCCCACCAAAACCACGGGACGGTTGCCCGCCATTTGTAGACGCTTCATCAGGCACAGCGCCATAAAGTGCCCCACATGCAGGCTGTCCGCCGTGGGATCGAATCCAATGTAAAACGTGGCCTTTCCTGTGTTGACCAGCTCTCGGATTTCCTCTTCATCCGTCACTTGGGCGATTAAGCCGCGAGCTTTCAGTTCTTCATAGATCTGCATGACAATTCTCCTTTTCTCAATGTAACAGGGGAAGAAAAAACGTCCCCTGTCATGGATCATGACAGAGGACGACAAATATCGTGGTACCACCTCTATTTACCCCTTTCTCACGAAAGAGGCCTCAGCGGGTCTGACGGTTTCCGGTCAAACCTCCTGCGCGATAACGGGCGCTCCCGACATACCCTACTTCTCCCCAGAGGATAGGAGGTTCAGGCAGCTGCTCCAGGAGGTAACTTTACCGGCGGCGCTCTCCCCTTTTCACCAACCAGGGGTTCTCTGTGCAGCAGGCACGCAGGCTACTTCTTCCCTTCATCACAGTGGCAGAGTGTTTCATTGCTATGGATTCTACACCATTTTCTCCTGTTTGTCAACGGCCATTCTTGAAGGCTTCTGCTTCCCGCAGCAGTTCTTCTGCCCCCTCTAAGATGGCGGTAGACAGGTGGGTGCCGCCGGTCAGCCGGGCCAGTTCTTCTTTTCGTCCCTGTCGGTCCAGCGTTTCCACATTGGTAAAGGTTCGACCTTCTTTTTCCTCTTTTCGAACAGCGTAGTGGCTGTCCGCCATCGCCGCGATTTGGGCCAGGTGCGTCACGCAAAGAACCTGACAACGTTGAGAGAGACGGCTCATTTTTTCCGCCACTTTTCCAGCGGCCCGACCACTGACGCCGGTGTCTACCTCGTCAAAGATAAGGGTCATAATCTGATCGTTTTCCGCTAAAACATTTTTCAGCGCCAACATAATCCGGCTCAATTCTCCCCCAGAGGCCACTTTGGCGATCGGCTTGAGGTTCTCCCCCACATTGGCGGACATGAGAAAGCGGACCTCGTCCATACCAGTTTCATCCAGCCCCAGTTTTCCAGGTTTTTGAGAAAACTCCACCTGAAAGCGAACCTTTGGCATGTCCAGCTGGCGAAGCTCCTCCTCAATCCGGGCTTTCAGGCGTTCCGCTGTTTCTCGACGTTGCGCGGAGAGAATCTCTGCCTGCGCACGGGTTTTGGCCAACTGCTCCTTTCTCTTTTTCTTCAACTGGAGCAGGGTATCATCTGCCATTTCAATTTGTTCCAGTTCCTGTCTACTTCGGGAGAGATAGGACAGCATCTCCTGGACAGAGGCACCATACTTCTTTTTCAGGCGGTGGAGCTGATCCAAGCGGCTCTCTACCGCGTCCAGTTCACTGGGGGAAAAATCGAGGCTGCTGCGCAGATCCCGTAGGCGTTCCGCTGCGTCTTCCGCCGTATAACGAAGATCCGCCACGATTCCAGATACTTGCGCGAGTTCACTGGAAAAGTCCATGACAGGTGCGAGACTGCTCTCCGCTTCTGCCAAGAGACTGGCCGCCCCATCTCGATCCTCATCACCAAAGATCGCCCCATAGGCGCCTTCCACTGCGGCCACCAGCTGGTCTGCGCTGCGGAGGATGGTTTTTCGTGCCTCCAGTTCTTCCTCTTCTCCCGGGCGGAGTTCTGCCCGTTCCAGTTCTTCAATTTGAAACTGAAGGATATCCAGCCGACGTGCTTTCTCCGCCTCATCCATTTGCAGAGAGGCAATCTCCCGGCGCAGGGTATCCAGTTTTTCGTATGCCTCTTGGTAACTGGTAAGGGCTGCGTGCAGACCGCCGAAATTGTCCAGATACTGCAAATGACAGGCTTCATCCAACAGCTGCTGACCGTCATGCTGCCCATGGATATCAATCAGTTGGCTGCCCAGAGCCTTTAACTGAACTACGGTACAGGGAATTCCCCCCACCCGGCAGAGATTCTTTCCGTCCGCCTGAATCTTTCGGGAGATAAGCAGTTCTCCATTGGCATCGGGAAAGATGCCATTCTCCTGAAACCAGGGCAGCTCGGGAAGGGACTGAAACAGCGCGGTGACCAGTGCCGCCTTTTCCCCGGTTCGGATGAGATCCCGGCTGGTCCGCTCACCCAGCACGGCACTGATGGCATCAATGATAATAGACTTACCAGCGCCGGTTTCCCCGGTCAAGACATTGAATCCCGGCCCCAAAGAGAGATCGGCTTGGTCAATGAGGGCAATATTTTCAATATGGAGCAAAGAAAGCACGGTCCAGCGCCCCTTTCCAATCCTTATGGATTCTTTTCCAACATTTTTACAATCTCCAGACAAAGCTCTTCCGCATCCTGGGTGGTCCGCATGATGAGGATGGCGGTGTCATCCCCAGCTAAACTGCCTACCATATTGGGCAAGTGCATCCCATCCAATGCAGAGCAAGCCGCCGAGGCCAGACCAGGCATGGTTTTCAGCACCACAATATTTTGGGCGCTGTCAAAGGAGGTAACGCTTTCCCGAAAAATATTGTTCAGGCGTCCAGCCACATTCAGGGAGGTTTTCCGCTCACTGACGGCATACTTATAGGTGCTGCGTCCTGTGAGCTCTTTCACCAGGTGAAGCTCCTTGATATCCCGAGAGATGGTGGCTTGGGTGGATTTCATCCCCTTTTCCCGCAGTTTTTCCAGCAGTTGGTCCTGGGTTTCAATATCATACTCCTGAATGATGGCAAGAATCTCCGCCTGCCTTCTGGCTTTCATGCCCGGCTCCTCCTTTCCAACTTATGGTTGATCATCTCGTAGAAACTTTTGTCGGATAATTTTACCAGGCACAGGCAGCGGCGGGAACGGCTGACCTCCACGGTATCTCCAGAGAAGAGCTTAAAGGCTTTTCCCCCATCCACAGAGAGGTATGCGGTTTTCCGGCTCTGCTTGGGAACCACAATATCAATGAGACGGTTTTTGTCCAAAACCATGGCCTTGGCCTGGAGGGTATGGGCGCTGATGGGAGTCATAATAATATTCTCCGCCGTTGGTTCCACGATGGGTCCTCCGGCAGAGAGGGAGTAAGCGGTGGACCCTGTGGGGGTTGCCAAGATGACGCCGTCGCCAAATACATTGGAAATCAGAATTTTATCTCCATAGACTTGTAAGTCGATTACACGGGCGACAGCTCCTTTCGTGATAACTGCGTCATTGAGTGCGGTGCTTCGAAAGATCACCCGCCCCTCCCGAATGACCCGCACGTCCAGGAGCATCCGATTTTCCAGGCTGTACTCCCCGCTGATCAGACGGGTCAGCTGAAGAAGCTCTCCTTGTTCCAACTCCGCCATAAACCCGACACTGCCCATGTTCACCCCCACGATGGGAACGCCAAAACTGCTGGCATCCTTAGCCGCGTGGAGAATGGTCCCGTCGCCGCCGAAACAGACCAGAAAATCCGCGTCCGGCAGCTCCGTTTTCATCTCTTTGATTTTGATTGCGGGATCAATCTCCCCAATGTTGGACTTTTCCACTGGGAAGGGAAAGCAATATTCTGTGTGAACACCCGCGGCACTGAGCAGACGTTCGGTACTTCTGGCAGCCTTTAATCCTTTGTCACGAAAAGGGTTGGGACACAGGATAATTTTCACGGTTCATTTCCCTCCAATCGTTGGTGAGACGCCTCCACCAAAGCTTTCAAGTCCCCAGAGTAAGGGGGCTGTTCTGTCACCGTCAGGTGACCTAAATATTCAATGTTTCCTTCTGGTCCCCGGATGGGAGAGAAGGTGAGGTCTTTGACATAAAACTGACAAGCCGCGGCATGCTGCAAAAATTGCTCCAAGACCTCCAGGTGGACCTTCTTATCCCGGACCACCCCCTTTTTTCCAACCTTCTCCTTCCCTGCTTCAAACTGGGGCTTGATCAAACAGACCAGCTGACCCGTTTCCTTCAGCAGGGGCCGGAGGGCAGGGAGAATGAGGCGCAGCGAAATAAAGGAAACGTCAACGCTTCCAAAATCCAGGGGGTCTGGAATATCTTCGCTGGTTAAATAACGGACATTGGTGCGTTCCATACAGACAACCCTGGGGTCTTGCCGAAGATTCCAGGCCAGCTGGCCGTATCCTACATCCACCGCGTAGACTTTTGACGCGCCATTTTGGAGCATGCAATCTGTGAATCCTCCGGTAGAGGCTCCCGCGTCGATGGCCACAGCGCCTACCAAAGAGGGTAGATCAAAGGTCTCCATGGCTTTTTCTAATTTTAAGCCACCCCGGCTCACATACCGAAGGGCTTGTCCTCGGATTTCCAGGTTGGCCTCTTCCGGGACCGAAGCACCAGCCTTGTCCATCCGCCGGCCTTCCCAAAATACCTGACCGGCCATGATGATTGCCTGCGCTTTCTGCCGGCTCTCTGCCAATCCTCGTTCCGTGAGTAAAACATCCAAACGCTTCTTACCTGCCATATGTCATGACCTCCCGGGATTTCCGGTATAACGATTCCACGTCCAATCCGCAAAGAGCCCGCAGTTGGGGAATGGTTCCGTGGGGGACAAAGCCCTCTCCGCAGGAACAGACCGTAGCCCCCTTCAGAGAGAGCCCCTGGGCTGCCGCCGCCGCCAAAATCCCCTCGCCTGGCCCACCCAAGGAGACGCATTCTTCTGCCACGAGCAGACGTCCTGTCTTTTGCAGAGAAGCTAAAATTGGGTCTGTGGGCAGAGGAATAATCTGGTTGAGCTTGATGACCTCCGCGGAAACGCCGTCCTTGGCCAGGCGATCTGCAACCGCCAAAACCGTTCCAGTTAGGGTACCAAATGTGACCAAAGTGATGTCGCGGCCGGAGCGAAGACTGCAGGCCTCCCCGTCACTGTGGTTGGCCTGGTATTGGTTTTCCCCGCCCCGGGGATAACGAACCGCCACAGGTCCAGAGATGTGATGGACCGCCCGGTCCAGCATCGCGGTAAGTTCGTCCAGGCTGGCCGGAGAAAGGACTGTCATCCCTGGAATGGTTTTGAGGAATCCCGGATCAAACAGGCCGTGGTGGGTCTCACCATCGTCCCCCACCAGGCCGGCACGGTCCACACAAAAAACCGCATGGAGATGGTCAATGGCGATATCGTGAATTAACATATCGTAACCGCGCTGGAAAAAGGTTGAGTAGACGGCAAAAACCGGAATCAGCCCCTGCTTGGCCATGCCGGCGGTCATCGTGACCGCATGTTCCTCCGCAATGCCCACGTCAAAAAAACGCTGCGGAAACTCTTTGGCAAAATCCGTCAGTCCGGTTCCTGCCGTCATGGCTGCTGTAACGGCACAAATTCTGGGGTCTTTCCGCGCTAACTCCCTCAAATCCCGGCCAAAGCGTGCAGAAAAGCTTTCCCCGCTGCTGCCCTGGGACAGCGCGCCACTCTCTTTTTGGAAGGGACCAATCCCGTGGAAATCATCGGGATTTTTCTCCGCCGGACGAAATCCCTTTCCCTTCACCGTTTTCACATGGAGTAAAACAGGCCCCTCCACGGTGGATGCATAGCGGAGAAGATGGGTCAGCCCCTTTACATCATGTCCATCCACAGGGCCCATATACTGGAATCCCATGTTTTCGAACATACTACAGGGGAGTAAGCTGGCCTTAATTCCCTCCTTGATCCGATGGATGGCACGGTGAAGCGCCCTGCCTGGGGGCGTGGCGTGCATCACTTTCCGGTAGATTTCCTTGGCCCATAGATACTGCGGCTTCAGACGCTGCTTGGCCAGGTGCTGGGCGACCCCCCCCATACTGGCGTTGATGGACATGCCGTTGTCGTTGAGGATCACCACCAGCGGCTCCCCGCTTTGCCCTGCCATGGACAGTCCCTCATAGGCCAGTCCGCCCGTCAGTGAACCATCTCCCAGCAACGCAACGACCCGGTAGTTCTCCCCCAGTTGTGTCCGGGCAATCGCCATCCCCAACGCTGTGGACACCGCGGTGGAAGCGTGCCCGGCAATGCAGGCGTCGTGCTTGGACTCTGATGGCTTGGGGAATCCGGCGATCCCGCCGAATGCCCGCAGCGTCTCCATACGTCCGTTGCGGCCAGTCAGCATTTTATGTACGTAGCACTGGTGCCCCACATCGAAAACCAACCGGTCCTTGCTGGTGTCATAAACCCGGTGGAGGGCTACTGTCAGTTCCACAGCACCTAAATTGGATGCCAGGTGCCCGCCGGTCTGTGACACAACTTGAATGACGCGTTGACGGAGGGCTTGGCACAGTTCTTCCGCCTCTTGATCACTGATCCCAGCCAAGGAACCGTATTCCTTTCCTTGGTTCAAATCAACCCCTCCTTTGGACAGCGTTGCAATTGGGTTCACTTGGTTCGCCTCGCTAAAAAGTGGGCCAATTCGCAGAGAAACTCACGCCCGGAAAAGGGCGCTAAGAAAGCAACGGCTTCTTGGGTGAGTTCCTGGACCCAAGCTTCGCAGGCGGCAATCCCTTTTAATGCCACAAAGGTGGATTTTTGATTGGCTTGGTCCGAGCCAATGGGTTTGCCAAACTCCCCCTCATCCCCCATCACATCCAAAATGTCATCTCGCACCTGGAACGCCAGGCCCAGCTTCCGCGCATACGCAGCCGCCGCAGCTTCCTCCTCCGGCGTGCTCCCTGCGGCAATGGCGCCCAAACGGGCTGCGGCTTCTATCATGCATCCTGTTTTCAGGGATTCAATGGCGAGGATTTCCTCTTCTTGCAGGGAGTTTCCCTCCCCCAGAAGATCCAGGACCTGTCCTCCCACCATTCCATTCGGGCCGGCAGCATTGGCCAGCGCGGCAATGCCCCGCTGGACCCGTTCCGCCGGCAGAGATGCCTCTGCCAAGACGGCAAAGGCAGTGGTCAGCAAGGCGTCTCCGGCCAAGACCGCATTGGCCTGGCCAAAGACCTTATGGTTGGTGGGTTTACCCCGACGGAAATCATCGTCATCCATACAGGGCAGGTCATCATGAATCAGGGAATATGTATGCACCATCTCCAACCCGCAGGCAAAGGGCAATGCATCTTCGGCTGTTCCGCCGAAGAGCTTGCAAATTTCCAGCACCAAAACCGGCCGAATCCGTTTTCCCCCAGACAATAAGCTGTAAGACATGGCGTCCTTCAGAACGCCGTAGGCCGGCCACTTTGCCGCATAGGTGCGCAGAGCGTCCTCAATTTGCACCTGATCCACTTGAAGTTGCGTTGTGATCTCCATATGATTTACTCCTCTGGCACAAAGGGAACCTCCGATAGTTCCCCATTCTCATCGGTGCGCAGCTTTCTCACTTTTTGTTCCGCTCTATCCAGCATGCTCACACATTGCTTCATCCGCTTTACGCCCTCCTCATACAGGGAGAGGGCATCCTCCAATGTGTGCTCACCGTTCTCCAACTGTGATACAATTTCCTCCAAACGAGTCATTGCCTGTTCAAAGGTCATCTTTTTTTCTGCCATCGGTGTTTCTCCTTTCCCGTTGCAGTACAGAAAACCGTGCCATCCGAAACCCGGATGGAGAGGGCGTCTCCAGGGGTCACCTGATCCACCGCAGAGACCACTGTGCCGTCCTGCCCTTGTGCGATGGAATATCCACGATTGAGCACCTGAAAGGGGCTCAATGCGTCCAGAGAGGCCGCCAGACGCCCTATGTTCTGTCTGGCCTGCTGTACCTGCCGTTCCATCCCATGGGCCAAACGCTGCTGATGATAGTCCAACAGCAGCCGTTTTTCCTGAATAGAACGCAGAGGGGAGTGTAAAAATGGACTGCCCTGGACCTGGTGGAGCTGGTCCCGCCGTTGTTGGATTGCCCGGTCCATGGCGCTCTGGAGCCGCGCCTCCAAATGGTCCAAAGTTTCCCGCAGGTCTCTTTGATCTGGAACCGCCAGTTCTGCGCCGTTGGAGGGGGTCGCGGCCCGCAGGTCTGCCACAAAGTCCGCGATGGTCACATCCGGTTCGTGTCCCACGGCGGAAATCACCGGAATTTCTGACCGGTAGATGGCCCGTGCCACGGCTTCCTCATTGAAAGCCCATAGGTCCTCCATTGTGCCGCCGCCCCGGCCTGTAATAATCAGGTCCGCCATGTGACAGAGGTTGATTAGTTCCAGCGCCTGACAAATTTCCATCGGCGCCTCTTCCCCTTGGACTCGTACCGGTACCACCAACACCTCGGCCAGTGGCCAGCGGGTCCCTAAAATCCGAATCATATCCCGCACTGCGGCGCCAGCTGGTGAAGTCACCAGAGCAATGGTATGGGGGAAGGAGGGGATGGGCTGCTTATGGGCAGAATCAAATAAACCTTCCCGGTACAGCCGATTTTTCAGCTGCTCGAAGGCGAACGCCAGTTCCCCTACTCCATCCGGTACCATCCGGCTGCAATAGAGTTGGTAAACTCCGTCCCGAGGAAAGAGGGACACCCGGCCTGTCACCACCACTTTCATTCCGTTTTCCGGGCGAAATCGCAGGGTTCCGGCTTCCCGCCGGAACATTACACAGCGGATACTGCTCTCGGCATCCTTCAGAGAAAAATAATGGTGGCCGGAGGGATACACTTTATAATTTGAAATTTCACTGCGGACCAATACCTGGGACAGCAGTCGATCCCGGTCCAGCAGTCCCTTGATATATTGGTTGAGGGCAGTGACGGAGATAGGTTCGGTCATAATCCTTCCTTACTGTGTATGCGCCAAGTGAGGATGGCTACCCCCATGGCATTGTCTGTGGAAAACCGCGGTTCCGCAAACACCGCTCCGCATGCTTTTGTCATTCTCTGCCGCAACAGCTGATTGGAAGCTACCCCTCCTGCGCAGAGGACGGGAAGCCCCGGATAGCGCACCAGCGCTTGCTGTGTGGCGGTTTCCACCCCTTGAATGATGGAGGACAACACATACCAGCAGACCTCTGCCGGCGGCGTACCGCCCTCCGCCAATGCGTTCATTTTGTTCTCGATTCCGGAGAAAGAAAAGGTGCAGTCCGAAACTTTTACACGGAAGTGCGTCTTGTCCCGGGCCTGAAGAGACAGCTCGTCCACCGCTTTCCCCGCGGGAAATGGAAGTCCCAACTTCTTTCCGGTTCGGTCGATCAGCTGACCGGCGGAAATATCCGAGGTCCCGCCGATGCAGGTCGCCTGCACCATAGCGCCATCTGGCACCACGTACAGTAACTCTGTCGTGCCGCCGGAGAGATGCCAGACCAAATGCGGCTGATCCAGTAAATCCATTCTCCCCGCGGACCACGCCGCGGCGGCAATATGTCCCTGCTGATGGGAGCAGGCGTAAAAAGGGACTTCCAGAACGGATGCCATGGCCTTTCCCTGGGACTCTCCCGCCAAAAAGCAGGGCATATAGGACCCTTCTACCTCCCGGGGCCGGGTACTTGCCCCGATGGCCGTAAGGACGCGAGGCAAATCTGCCGCTTTCAGATCTTCCAAAATGGCGGGCAGACGTTTCACATGCTGGAACAGCGCCTCACTTTGCCGAAGGCCAAGGGCCCCCTGGGGTACTTCCAACAGCTTTCCGGTGTTGTCCCCCCCGGTTCCATCAAACCAAGCAGCGGATGTGGTATAGTTGCTGGTATCCAATCCCAGTACACCGGCCATATTCAGGCCTCCTTTGGATCAGAAGTGGCCTTGGGCCGACCCTGTTCAGGGAATTCCGCCCGTACAAAAGCCCCCAAGATCCCGTTGATGAATGAGACTACTTTTTCGTCCTCATATTTTTTGGCGATCTCCACCGCGTCGTTGATGGCGGCGGCGGCGGGAATCTCTGGCATATAGAGAATTTCGTACATTGCCACCCGCATAATGGCGGCAGCGGTCAGGGGAATCCGGGCAAAGTTCCAATTTTTTGAATACTGTGCAATATATTGGTCCAATTCAGGCCCGTGCTCGGCCACCCCTCGGACCACTTCCCGGATGTATTGCATCTGTTTATCATTGGGATAATCCTGATACAAAGGGGACTCCTCTCCCCAACGTTGAAAATGAACCCGGTCCATCCGTTCTTCCAAAAATTCCTCTGGAGATTGGTTAGAAAATCCCAAGGAATAAGAGCAGTGAATGGCAATTTCACGTGCGGCTGATCTGGTCATGTTTCGTTCCTCCATGGTGGGCAGTTCCCACCGGTTTTAATACCTCGGTCTCTGTTTCTCATTATATCCATGAATATGCAAAAAGGAAAGCCCTCTGGTTCCGATTTTGTGAAAACTTTTTATCCCATCGGCACAAAGAGACCCACGGCAGAATCTGCCGTGGGTCTCGAAGGGGACGGAATCATCAAGCTTCCGGTTTTTCGAAGGTCACGCCGCCCACACGGACATTGACAGCAGCCACCTTGAGCCCGCTGGTGTCTTCCACGCTGGTGACAATGGCCTCCTGTACCTTTCTGGCCACCTCCGGAATGGTTCCACCATAGCGGATTTGAATGGATACATTGATGGTAATATTATCAGACTCCCAAAGAATCGTAATTCCTTTGGAGAGCTTTTTCCGGCCAAGGAGCTGTTCACTCATCGTCCCGCCGGCAAGACCTGTCACCCCTTCCACCTCCAGGGCGGCGGCGCCAGCAATCATTTCCAGGACCTCTTCGGAGATATAGACGTCCCCGTACGGCTCACTGCGGGAGTAGTATTCTCTGCTTTCACTCATTATTGTTCTCCTCCGTTGTGGAAAAGGATTGGATCGGAAGACCCTATTTTGCGGTGCCAAGAATGGCAGGATAGCATCTACTGTAAGGTACAGTATATCATATCCCTGGACGGGGAGCAAGTCCCTCTTTCCGATCCATGGAAAAATCAGGCCTGATGCTTCTGGGCGGCCAGCAGGGTATTTTTCATCAGCATCGCCCGGGTCATGGGGCCCACGCCGCCGGGGACAGGGGTAATGGCGGACACAATTTCTTTCACGGCAGGATAGTCCACATCCCCGCAGAGTTTTCCTGCCTGGTTGCGGTTCATTGCCACATCAATGACCACTGCGCCGGGCTTAACCATATCCGCAGTGACCACGTTGACCTTGCCCACTGCAGCCACCAGAATATCAGCGGTGCGGCAGATCTCCGCCAGATTCTGGGTACGGGAGTGGCAAATGGTCACTGTGCCATGTTTTTGCAGCAGCAGCAGTGCCATGGGTTTTCCTACAATGTTGGACCGGCCGATGACCACACACTGTTTCCCCTTTGGATCAATATGGTATGCCTTTAGAATCTCCATAATGCCATAGGGGGTACAGGGCAAAAATCCTTCCTTCCCCACCAGCAAAGCACCCATATTCATCGGATGAAAGCCATCCACGTCTTTCTCTGGAGAGATGGCCATGAGAACTGCCTCTTCGTCAATTCCCTGGGGCAGCGGAAGCTGGCAGAGGATACCGTCGATTTCCTGCCGCTGGTTCAGCTGCTCAATGAGTGCAATGAGCTCCCCTTGCGTTGTCTCCTCAGGCAGTGCGTATTCCTCGCTGAAAAAGCCGCATTCCTCGCAGTCTTTTCGTTTGCTGTTTACATATACACGGCTGGCGGGGTTGTTGCCCACAATAATCACCGCCAGGCCAGGTCTTCTGGCCAGGGTTTCCGCTGCTTTTTTGACTTCCTGCTTGCACTGCTCCGCCAGTGCCTTTCCATCCAGAATCGTTGCCATTCGTCAGTTCTCCTCTCCAGTGTGTTCCATACGTTTTTTTCGGTTGACATAAAGTGCTTCCGGACTTGGGTGGGTCCGCATTTTACAGAGCAGCAGGACAACAGCAACCACACAGCTCAAGAGGGCCACCATTTGAGAGGTTCGTATTCCGGTTGAGAAAAAATACAAACTGTCGGTACGAAGCCCCTCAATCCATCCGCGTCCCAGGCCGTACCAGGCTACATAGAGCAAAAAGTACATGCCGTCGAAGGTCCGAATCCCTTTCCGCAGCAGCCAAACCAACAGGCAGAAGCCCACCAGGTTCCACAGGGACTCATATAGAAATGTGGGATGGACCTCCATATATTCTCCTCCCACCTCAATTCCCATGCGCCAAGGCAGGTCCGTTGGGCCGCCATAAGCCTCTACGTTCATAAAGTTTCCCCAGCGTCCGGCAATTTGCCCGATCAAAAGGCCAAAGGCACAGACGTCTGCCAAGGCCGGAAAGGGAATCTTTTTATACCGTGCCACCAACCAGGCAATGAAGACCCCGGCAATAATCCCCCCATAGATCGCCAAACCACCGTTACGGGTGGACAGACAAGCCGCAAGGCTCCAACTGCCATCGGGGTTGCGATAGAGGTCCGGATTGAAAAAGATGTAATAGAGCCGCGCCCCGATGATTCCACCGGGAGCGGCAAAGATAATCATGTCCAGAATGTCATCGGGTTTAAGACCAAACTTTTTAGCCTGGGCACAGCAAAAGGCGACCCCGAAGAAAAAACCCAGCGCAATGATAATGCCGTACCAATAGACGTGAAAGGTTCCAATGGAGAAGGCGACCCGGTTGAGATGAAGGGTTAAACCCAGTCCCGGAAAGGTCACGGTACTCATTTTCCTGCCTCCTCAGGCCAGATAACAATCAGGGACGTTTGCTCTGGTTTGATCCAAACCCGGAGAAATTCCTCTACATCCTGGCGTGTCAAAGCATCATAGATCTCTGGAAATGTCCAGGGGTTCTGTTCAGCAAAATACCCCTGCGCCTGCTCTACGCAGAGCGTTTCAAAGGAATTCAGCCCCCGGACGTAGGCGCCATAGGCAGCCTTTTTCAGCCGTTGGAAAAAGGCCTCTTCCATCCCCTCCTCTGCGATCCGCTTTCCTTCCTGCAGGATGGCATCCCGTACGCCTTCCGGGTCTTTGGTCTCACCTCCCGCCACCAAAAAGGCACAGCCTGGATAGTCCATATAGCCCAAGTAAAAACTGCTGTTGATAAGGCCTTTTTCATACAGTCGGTTGTACAAGGGACTGGAATTTCCCGCCAATGCTTCACAGGCCAGTTCTCCCAAGAGGCGCTGCCGGAGTTGGGCCGCACCTCCTTCCGCAGGCTGCCCTTTGATTCCCAGCTGGAGCAAGGGAGCGGACACCGCCATGGTCCGGCTGTTCTCACGGGCAAAAACCTGACGGGGTTCCTTCTCCCCACAGTCTCTGGGAATGGGAGGCTTGGCCTGGCTGGGTAAGATCTCTCGGGCCATGTCACAGACTTTTTGCGGCTCTACATTCCCTGCCACACAAAGGACCATGTTGGAGGGGGTATAAAATGCCTCATGGCACTGATATAAGGTCTCTGCGGTAATCTCAGCGATGGATTCCACGGAACCAGCCACAGAATTTCGCACCGGGTGATACTGGTACAGAGCTTCCAGCAGCAAATGATAGGCCTGCCACCCAGGCTGATCCTCAATCATGCGGATTTCCTGCCCAATGATCCCTTGCTCTTTGTCCACACTTTCCTTGGTAAAATAGGGAACCGAAACAAACTCCAACAAGGTCCGCAGATTGTCCCAAAACTGATCCGCGCACTCAAAGTGATATCCGGTGATCGCCGTACTGGTAAAAGCATTGGGAGAGGCTCCCGTGGAGGAGAGTGTTTGCAGTGCGTTCCCTCCATCCGGCGTGTCAAACATCTTGTGCTCCAGATAATGTGCAATTCCCATTGGCGTGTCCAGCCATTGCCCATTTTTCTGAAACCGGGTATCCATCCCGCCGTACCGGGTGGCAAAGAACGCATAGTACTTTCCAAACTCCGGCTTAGGAAACACAAAAACCCGCAGCCCATTTTCCAGCGTCTCCTCGAAAACGGTCTCTCCGATTCGCGCATAGTCTCGTTTGACCATCACAATCAGCCCTCCTTTCCCCGCAGGGTATAGACGCTGTCCAACTGGACGCGCTGTGCCACCTGCACCACGTCTTCCCGTGAAACGGCCTTGACTGCCTCTGCCAGCTCTTCTGGCGCGAACCGCGTGCCGGAGACCGCGCGGTTCAGCCAATATTCCTCCAAGCGCCCCTGGGCATCCAAGGTAGTGCGCAGACTTCCCACCACAGACCGGCGGGCGGCCTCCAGCTCATCCGGAGAGATTTCTCCCTTCTGGCATGCTGACAGCTGCGCTAAAATTTCCTCCGCCGCTTTTTGGAAATTGGAAAATTCCACCCCAGAATATACCTGGAGCAGTCCCTTGTTCTGTGCCAAGGAACTATTGGCAAAATAACACAGGGAGAGCTTCTCACGGACATGGAGGAAAAGCTTGGAGTTCGTCGTCCCCCCGAAAATGGCGTTGAACAGCAATCCTTTGGCAACTGTGGAGACGTCCTGAAACCCTCCGCCTGTCCGAAATCCCAGGATCAGCTTTCCTTGGTTGACATCCAGGTTATCGTGGAAGCGGCGGACGGGGCCCTCCGGTTCCATTTGGACTTTTGTCTTGGGGACAGCATGACGCTGTGTGTTGGGAAGGCCGGCAAACGCCTTCCGAAAGGCCCGTTCCACACGGTCAGCGTCTGCCGAACCGCAGTAATAGAAACAAACGGGAGCGGTTTCCAGTATCTCACGATACCGGTCATAGAGGGCTTCCCCTGTAATGGCCTGGACTTGTGCCTCTGTTCCCAGCTTGTCTAAACCATACGCTTCCCCTTGGCACATTTGCGTGCGCAGGCGCGAGAGCGCATATTGAAGTTTATCATTGACCTGGCTGCGGATCTTTTGGAGCAAATTTTCCTTCTCACTCTCCACATAAGCCGGCAGGAATCCCTCCTTCCCTCCGGCGGGCGCCAAAACCAGTTCTCCAAGCAGCGCGGTGGCCTCCTCCAAGATGTGGGTCTTTTGAGGGACAAAGGCATCGTCTAAAAAACTCCCCCAAAAGCCGATGCACTGCACTTCTCCCTTTTTGCGGAGAATGGGCTCGATTCCCCCGCCGTAGAGATCATCCAGGGCAGCGGACAGCGATTCCATGTCCGGGTGACGCTGGGTTCCCCGGCGCAGGACTTTCGGTAGCAGGGCATTGAGGGAGGCGTGGTCTGCAGTCAATGGTTCCAGAAAGGTAACCGACAGCATAGATGTTTTGAACTTTTTAGTCTGCACCGCCCGGAGAATCACCCCGGGGGCCAAGACAGATTCCGTCATTGGGAGCATCATCTTGCCCTCCTTTGTGCTGGTAGTTAAAGATATTCTACCATAATTTATGAGAAAGTAAAGGACTGCCAAAGCTTCTAAGAAAATCCTGTCCAGATAAACCGGATTTCATACAAATTTCTCTTGACAAAACCTGTCATCTGCGGTAGGATAATTCCTGTTGTAAAGGAAATCAGCTTTACATGTTCTGGAAGGGAGGAGCCCCATGAAAAATCAAGCCTATCGGATGGCCATGCTCTATGACTTTTATGGGGATCTTCTCACGCCGCGGCAAAAAGAGTTCTATGATCTGTACTATAACGATGATCTTTCCCTGGCGGAAATCGCGGAGAACTATGACATCACCCGGCAAGGGGTGCGGGATATTATTGTTCGGGCGGAGAAAACCCTGGAAGACATCGAGGAAAAAACCGGCCTGATCCAGCGTTACCACCGGACACGGGCCACCACTGCCGCGCTCCGCAGCCTGTGCAGTCAGCTTCAAGCCCTGAATCAGGCCAGATTTATGGACCGGGAGCTGGATGACTTGGGCAGACAGCTCAGCGACGCCATTGACGATTTGGAGAGGGAGTGAGGTTCCATGGCATTTGAAGGTTTGACTGAAAAACTCTCCTCCGCATTTAAAAAACTGCGGAACAAAGGCCGTCTGACAGAATCAGACGTCAAGGAAGCCATGCGGGAAATCCGTCTGGCTCTGTTAGAAGCCGATGTAAGCTACAAGGTTGTCAAAGATTTTATCAAAGCAGTGACGGAAAAAGCGGTGGGCACAGAGGTGCTGGAAAGCCTAACCCCTGCGCAAGCCATTGTGAAAATTGTCAATCAGGAGTTGGTTTCCCTTATGGGAGGCGGCAGTGCAAAAATTACCATTGCCTCCCAGCCACCAACTGTGGTGATGATGGTGGGTCTGCAGGGCGCTGGTAAGACCACCAACGCCGCAAAGCTGGCCGGCCTGATGCGGAAGCAGAATGGGAAACGCCCTCTTTTAGCTGCCTGTGATATCTATCGTCCCGCCGCGATCCAGCAGCTGGAGGTGGTAGGAAAGCAACTGGACATTCCAGTATTTCAAATGGGGCAGGAAAATCCCGTTACCATTGCGGAGGCTGCCATTGCCCATGCGAAAAAGCACGGAAACGATATGGTGTTTCTGGATACTGCCGGTCGGCTGCATGTGGACGAAGCCCTGATGGAGGAACTGCAAGCGATCAAGCAGGCCGTGCAGCCCAGTGAGATCCTGCTGGTGGTTGACGCGATGATCGGTCAGGATGCCGTCAATGCGGCTAAGGCCTTTGACGACGCATTGGACATTGATGGTGTGGTTCTCACCAAATTAGACGGCGATGCCCGTGGCGGCGCCGCCCTGTCCATTAAGGCGGTGACCGGCAAGCCCATTAAGTTTGTGGGCATGGGGGAAAAGCTGGATAATATCGAGGTGTTCCACCCAGACCGGATGGCCTCTCGAATCCTGGGTATGGGCGATGTGCTGACGCTGATTGAAAAAGCAGAGCAGCAGTTTGACATGCAGAAGGCCCAGGAACTGGCAGAGAAGCTGAAGAAAAACCGCTTTACCCTGCAGGACTATTACGATCAGTTGGTCCAGGTTAAGGGAATGGGTTCGATGGATGAACTGCTGGGCATGATGCCTGGCCTCAATGCCAAGGCTCTGGAGGGAGCCACCATCAACGAAAAGGCGCTTTCCCGGACAGAGGCTATTATTCTCTCTATGACACCACAGGAGCGGGAAAATCCCGCCATTTTGAACAGCAGCCGGAAAAAGCGGATTGCCGCCGGCTGTGGTTTGCAGGTGGTGGATGTGAACCGTCTGCTGAAAGAATTTGGCATGATGCAGCAGATGACCAAACAAATGACCAAGCTCTCCGGCAAGCGCCGGAAAGGAAAATTTGGGAAATTTCCTGGCGGGCTTCCCGGTCTCCCCTTTTAGGTAACTTGGTTGGTATCCGCATACGCGGTTCCATAGATAAGAACGCAATTTATTTGGAGGTGAAAGAATATGGTTAAGATTAGACTTCGCAGAATGGGCTCCAAGAAGAACCCCTTCTATCGTATTGTGGTGGCAGGTTCCCGGTATCCCCGCAACGGCCGCTTTATCGAGGAGATTGGCACCTACGATCCTCTGCAGGAGCCCTCTGCCGTTAAGGTGGATGCCGAGCGTGCGCAGGCTTGGATCAAAACCGGCGCTCAGCCCACTGAGACCGTGAAGGCGCTGCTGAAAAAGGCCAACGCCATCTGATTTGGAGGGCACATGAAGGACTTGCTCACTTATATCGCCCAAAATCTGGTGGAACACCCCCAGGCCGTGGACGTACAGGAGACGGAAACGGACGGTAATGTTGTGCTTGAGCTCCGGGTCGATCCCAGCGACATGGGAAAGGTAATTGGCCGGCAGGGCCGGATTGCCAAGGAAATCCGCACGCTGATGCGCTCTGTGGCCCAGCGCCAGGGCAAAAAGGTTTCCGTCGAAATTATGGACTAAAGAATGGCGGCGCTTTTTGCGTCCGCCATTTTTTCATGGAAAAGGAGGGAGTTGCCTTGAAACACCGATATTTGGAAGCCGGTAAAATTGTCAATACCCATGGGATTGCAGGTGAAGTAAAAATTCTGCCCTGGGCAGATGACCCTGCGTTCCTGTTGGATTTCGATACCCTTTACATTGACGGCCAGCCTGTGTCTCTGCTGGGGGCCAGGGTCCATAAAAACTGTGTGCTGGCCAAGCTGGCTGGGATCCATGACATCAATGAAGCCATGAAACTGAAGAATAAGGTGGTTTTCATCGACCGTGAGGATGCAGAATTGGAAGAGGGCGCGTTTTTTCTGGCCGACCTAATGGGGCTGGAGGTCAGAGATGCCGACAGCGGAGAGGTGTTGGGGCAGATTGCGGATATCCTCACCCCTCCTGCCAGCAATGTCTATGTGGTAACAGGGGGGAAGCAGGATCACATGATTCCCGCTGTCCCGGAGTTTATTGTCGAGACCAATATTGACGAGGGATATCTCAGGGTTCGCCTCATTGAAGGGATGTGAACGGGATGGATTTTCTCTATCACATTCATATTATGACGTTATTCCCCGATGTGGTTGGTGACATGCTCTGTGAATCCATCCTGGGGCGTGCCCAAGAGCGGGGCATCATTCGTGTCGATTGCCACCAAATTCGGGACTATACCCTCAACAAGCAAAAGCAAGTGGACAACTATCCCTACGGCGGCGGCCATGGGGCAGTGATGCAGGCCGATCCTCTCTACCAGTGTTGGAATCATATCTGTCAGGAGGCAGGAGAACGGCTTCACACCATCTACCTCTCCCCTGCCGGCACGGTGTTTCAACAGGCGGATGCCAAGCGCCTTCAGCGGGATTACCAAAGCCTGATTCTCGTCTGCGGCCACTACGAAGGCATTGACGAACGGTTTATTGAGGAATGTGTGGACGAAGAAATTTCTTTGGGTGATTTTGTTTTGACCGGCGGCGAAATCCCCGCCATGGCTGTGGCTGATGCGGTCTGCCGTCTGGTGCCTGGGGTTTTATCGGATGCCGCGTGCTTTACCGATGAGAGTCATTGGGACGGCCTATTGGAATATCCTCAGTATTCCCGCCCAGAGGTCTGGCATGACAGACGAGTTCCGCCCATCCTTCTCTCCGGTCACCATGCCAACATTGCTAAATGGCGTCGAAAACAGGCCCTGATCCGAACCCGAGACCGTCGTCCGGATCTCTATCAAAAACTGGACCTCACTTCCAAGGCAGATCAAAAGCTGCTGAAGGAAATTGCGTTGGAAGAACAAAACAGTTAAAAATCACGGCTGCGTTTGATCGCAGCCGTGATTTTTTCGTGTCTGAAACGCCTCAGATCTTATTTATTTACAACGAAGGTTTCCTCTGTCAACTCATTGTACTTGCCGCGCTTGACATAGTGCGTGTGCAGATACTCATGAGAGGCATGACATCCGGGCTCACCCCACTCTTTATAGAAGTCCATCAAGGACTTGTTCTCGTGGGACTTACGAACAACTTTGCGCTCATCCTCGCCATAAATCGCTTCCATTCTCTTCTGGCGGACAATGTTGATGTCCTCCTGGGGCCTGGGCTGCCCGCCGCCGGTGATACAGCCGCCGGGACATCCCATTACCTCAATGAAGTGGTATGGAGAGGTCCCCTCCTTGATCTGTTCCATCAGCTTGCGAGCTCCGGCAAAACCACTGGTAACAGCAATTTTTACCTCAAATCCCTCTGCGGCACGCCATTCTGGCTTCACATTTTCCAGCTTGATGGTCGCCTCCCGAATCTCCTCCAAGCCCACAATGGGAGAGACATGGAGGTTGGGGAACGGAAGCTCCCGTCCCGTGATAATCTCATACACGGTACGCAGAGCCGCCTCCATCACACCGCCGGTGACACCGAAGATGTCGGCCGCGCCAGTGGAGAACCCGAGAGGATCATCGAACTTTTCTTCTGGCAGCCCCAGGAAGTTGATGCCCATGGCCTTAATCATGTCTCCCAGTTCTCGGGTGGTGAGCACCGCATCCACGTTGGGGACACCGTCATTCTGCATTTCAGGACGGGCACACTCCGTCTTCTTGGCCGTGCAGGGCATAATGGAGACCACATACATATCCTCCGGTTTTTTGCCCAGCTTCTTGGCGTAGTAGCTTTTCACCACTGCCCCAAACATCTGGTGAGGAGACTTGCAGGTGGAGAGGTTCTCCAAATGTTCCGGATAGTTGTGCTCAATAAACTGAATCCAGCCGGGGGAACAAGAGGTCATCATGGGCAGCGTAGCCACACCGCCGGAGAGAACCGCCCGGAACCGCTCCAGGAATTCGGTCCCCTCCTCCAGAATGGTCAGGTCTGCTCCCCAGTTGGTGTCAAAGACATCGTCAAATCCCATCCGATGGAGTGCCGCAGCCAGTTTCCCGGTCTCACAGGTTCCAGCGGGGAGACCAAAACATTCCCCAATGCCCACACGCACCGCAGGCGCAGGCTGTACCACCACGTGCTTATTGGGGTCATTGATCGCCCGAAGGACACGATCCTTATGGCTGGTCTCCTTCAGAGCGCCTACCGGGCAAACCACGACGCACTGACCGCAATAGGTACAGGCTGTGTTGCCAATGGGAAGCCCAAAGGCAGGCGTAATCACCGTCTGGAAACCGCGGTTTTCCGCAGTCAGGATGGAGGTGGTTTGAATCTTGTTGCAGACACTGACGCAGCGGCGGCACAAGATACACTTATTGGGGTCCCGGGTGAGGGATTCACTGACATCAATGGGACGCAGATCGCGCTCCCCCTCATAGGGAGACTCCTCTACCCCCAGTTCCCGGCCCAGCGCCTGAAATTCACAGTCCTGGTTTCTGGCACAGGTCAAGCACTTTTTGTCGTGATTGGAGAGGAGCAGCTCATACATGGTTTTCCGGGCTTCCTGTACCTTGGCGTTGTTGGTCTCAATAACCATACCGTTCCGGGCCTCCACCATGCAGGAGGCCTGCAAATTCTTTGCAGGAGGGTTGATCTGTTCCACCACACAGATCCGGCAGGCGCCATATTGGTGGATGCCCTCCAGATAACACAGTTTCGGGATATGAATGCCGTTGCGCTCCGCCGCCTGCAGGATGGTGCTGCCGGCGGGTGCGGTACATTCTTTCCCGTTGATCGTGAGTTTAATCTCTGCCATGACTCTTACCTCCTGTCGCAACGCAGGCAGCGGCTGGCTTCGGCACGGGCATCCAGCTCATGCATGCCAAGGTTTCGTTCACAGAAGCTGCCAACTGCTTTTTCCGCCTCGATCTGTCTTGTCAGGAAGCGGTTATGGGGAACAATATCACCTTCAATGTGATAATCTGTAATCTCTTGATCAAAGCCCTTTGCCAGGACACCTGTCCCGCCCAAATACTTGTCAATTCCGGAGGCCGCCACTTTTGCCTCGTGGACCGCATTGACAATATCCTTGGGACCGCGGTGGGCGTCTCCGCCGACAAAAACACCGGGCATTGAGGTTGCCTGGGTATAGCGGTCCGCCACAACCCGGTCTCCATTGAGCTGAATGGTCCCTTTGATGAACTTGGTGTCAGGGGTCTGGGAGATGGCGGGAATGGCAATATCGAATTCCTCCACATAAGTCTCTCCGCTGGGGACCGCTTTACGGCGGCCGGAGCTGTCAAACTGCCCCAGCTTCTGCTTCATAATGCAAATGCTGTTGAGTTTGCCTCCGATTCCCACAAAGTCAGTGGGGTTGACCAGAGTGCGAATTTTTACGCCCTCTTCCAGTGCGTCTTTAATCTCCACTTTGTCTGCGGGCATATCTTCCTCTGTCCGACGATAGAGCATCACCACTTCTCTGGCCCCCAGGCGAACCGCTGTTCGGGCGGAGTCGATGGCGGTGTTGCCGCCGCCGATGACTGCAACCTTCTTTCCCGTGAAGTCCAGGTCCCGCTGGAGGATAACCCGTTTCAGGAAGTCCAACCCGTGATAGACCCCTTCCAGATCCTCTCCGGGGATTCCCAGCTGCAGTGTTTTCTGTGCGCCGATGGCAATGAAAATCGCATCATAGTTCTTTTGCAGGGAACGGAACGACACATCTACGCCAATCTTGGTGTTCAAAATGATGTTGACGCCTGTCTTCTTGATATTTTCAATCTCCCGCTCAATGATATTCAGGGGCAGGCGGTAATCCGGAATGCCATAGGTCATAATACCGCCCGGCCGGTTCTCTGCCTCATACACGTCCACATGGTAGCCCAGCCGTGCCAAATAATATGCACAGGTCAAACCAGACGGTCCGGCACCAATGATTGCCACATTCTTGTTCAGCTGTGCCACAGGCTTAAACTCCTCATCGGAGGGGAAGCCCTGGGCATAGGCCCAGTCGGTGGCAAACCGTTTCAGCTCACAGATGTTCATGGCTTCATCCACACTGCCGCGGCGGCAGCGGCTCTCGCAGGGATGGGTGCAGACACGGCCGCAGATGCCGGAGAACGGGTTATCCCGAAGCATAATCCGGGCGGCTCCCATGTAATCTCCGGTGGCAATTAGGCTCATATAACCGGGGATGTTGATGCCCGCAGGGCAGGTGTTTTCACAGGGGCTGGAGACAAGCTCTCCGCAGACCCCTGCGGAACATCGCTTCTCCACAATGTGCTCCTCGTACTCCTTTCGGAAATACTTGATGGTGGACAGGACTGGATTGGGTGCGGTCTGACCTAAGCCGCACATGGCGGTGTCTTTGATGATAGCCCCCAAATGTTCCAAGGTTTCGATGTCCCCCGGCTTTCCTTCTCCAGCAGTAATCCGGTTGAGGATCTCCAGCATCCGTTTGGTGCCAATTCGGCAGGCGGTGCATTTTCCGCAGGATTCCTCCTGAATAAAGTCCAGATAGAACCGGGCGGTATCCACCATGCAGGTGTCCTCGTCCATGACAATCAAACCGCCGGACCCCACAATCGAACCCAGCGCGGCCAAGGATTCATAGTCCAGAGGCGTATTGATATTTTCCGCAGTGATACAGCCGCCGGAAGGACCGCCCGTCTGCGCGGATTTGAACTTCTTTCCGTTGGGAATCCCCCCACCGATGGAATAAATCACCTCAGACAGCGGGGTCCCCATGGGCACTTCTACCAGACCGGTGTTGACAATGTTGCCGGAAAGAGCAAATACCTTTGTGCCAGGGCTCTTCTCCGTCCCGAACTGACGGAACCAGTCTGCCCCCTGCAGCATAATGGCGGGCACGGTGGCCAAGGTTTCCACGTTGTTAATGATGGTGGGCTTGCCAAACAAACCGCTCTGGAAGGGGAACGGCGGTTTCTGTCGGGGTTCCCCTCTCTGCCCTTCCACAGACGCCATCAGCGCAGTTTCCTCACCACAGACGAAAGCACCTGCGCCAATCCGAATTTCGATGTCAAAGTCAAAACCAGAGCCGAAGATATCTTTCCCCAGCAGGCCTTCCTCCCGAGCCATCTCCAGTGCCGCCTGGAGACGCTCCACGGCAATGGGATACTCCGCCCGGATATATACAACGCCGTGGGCCGCGCCAATGGCATAGCCGCCGATGAGCATTCCCTCAATGACACTGTGGGGGTCTCCCTCAAAGACAGAGCGGTCCATAAACGCGCCGGGGTCCCCTTCGTCAGCGTTACAAATGATGTACTTTTCTTCCCCAGGCTCATGGTAAGCAGCTTCCCATTTGACGCCAGCGGGGAATCCTGCGCCGCCACGGCCCCGGAGGCCGGACCGCTTCAGCTCTTCAATGACCGCCATCCGGTCACCTTTTTCCAGAATCCGGGCCAGAGCCAAATAACCATCTTTGGAGACATAGCTATTGATGCAGTTGACATCAATCAATCCGCAATTCCGCAGCGCAATGCGGACCTGGTCCCGGAAAAAGGCCACATCATGGATATTGGAGACCCGTTTCTTCTGAATGCTGTCATAGAAAGTATATTCTGTGACCGGTTCTCCCCCAATAAAGTGCTTCTGCACAACATCTTTGACCCGCTCCGGGGTCATCTCCGTGTAATAAGTCTCATCGGGCAAGACGTAGACCACAGGGCCCACCGCACAGGTCCCCATGCAGCCTCTTTCGATCACGGCTACTTTGTCAGAAAGTCCTGCTTTTTCCAGCTCTTCCACCATGGCGTCTCGGACATTTTTACAGCCGGAAGACATACATCCTGTACCGTAGCACACCATGCACAGGTGTGTATATTGCCCCATCTTTTCCAGATAGGCCTCCTTCATCTGCTGAAGGTCTGCAATGCTTCGAATCATCCCTGTGCACCTCCCTCGGCCAGTTCTTCCACAGGCTCCTCATACTGAGCCAAAATTCCTCTGAGCTTTGCAGGTGTAACCTGCTTGTAAACCTCATCATCCACCATCATGGCAGGGGCCAAGCCGCAGGCACCAATACATCGGGCAATCTCAAACGTAAACTGGCCGTCCTCGGTGGTTCCACCAACCTCTACATCCAATTCACGCTTGATGGCATCCACAACTTTTTTGCCGCCTCTGACATAGCAGGCAGTTCCCTGGCACATCCGAATCGTGTGCTTTCCTCTCTTTTGCGTGGAGAAGAAAGAGTAGAAACTTACCACGCCGCTGACCTCGGACACAGGCAGGTCCATGCCGTCGGCGATGAACTCCTGCAGCTCCATGGGGAGATAGCCAAAAATCTCCTGGGCTGCGTGGAGCACCATGATCAGAGATCCTTCCTTTTCTTTGTACTGCTCAATCACCTTGGCAACCGCGTCATACAACGCTTTTTCATCGGTGCCGCAGGTGGCGCAGACAATCTCTGGTCTTTCGTTCATAGTTTTCCTCCTTTTTGCCACGGACACGATATGGGCAGTCCGGGGGCAGTTTGACAAGCCATTTGCGGCTAAAAAAAAGAAACGGTAGGCGTATGGAACTTTGACGCGGTGCTCCTTCCCGGCTACCACGCCGCCCGACAAAAAAGAATTCTTTCTGGAACTGATGAAAGAAGCCTCAAAGCCGAAAACGGATCTCTCTGCACAAACCCGGGCAAGCATGTCAGAATTGAACTCTTCCTATCTATATTGAAATCCGTTGTATCAAATTCAATTATATGGTTCCTATTTATTTTTGTCAATTATAAAATGTTCCTAAAATGCCATTCGCCCTTCCGAAAAATTCATTATGACCCTATATTTTGTGCCAAAACCACACAATTCTTCAAAAAACCTTCCAAAATAGAAGGATATAATGCAGACAGGAAGCGGCCATCTTGCAAAGATGGCCGCTTCCTGTTCTGGCAAGGAAATAGAGACACAAATCGAGTTAATTTATGGAGATAATAAAACAAACTGTCAAAATAGACTTCACGCAGTCGCTGTACTCTGCTGTACAAATGCAGCTGCCTGAGACATCACGGCTGCAAAGCTCTGTACATCAAAGCCTGGAATTTCCTGAAATACATTGCCCAGGCGCTGATGCAGGCACTGCCGAAATTCTTCGGCCAGGGCACGCCCCTTCTGTTCCAAGTGAATGATCCAGGAGCGGCGGTCATTCTCATCCAGGCAGGTCGATAAATACCCTTTTCTCCGCAGAGAATCCACCATGCGGCAAATGGATGAGACTGAGAGCGGAAGATTGGTTGCCTGAAGCTTCTTTTGGGTGCGAGCATCGGGATACAGCGCCAGGTGGACCAAGACAAGCATCTCATTCTCTGTTAAATGATGTTCCTTTCCCAGGTCAGATAGAATGCAGCGATATTGGTCTGTTAAAACATAACAGGCGTTGATCACAGCAAATGAGGCATCCCCGTTACAGAGGGACGTGCTGTCGGCTCTCATTTTAGTTCCCCCTTCAAATATGACAAAATCGCCGGAAACGGCTGTTTATTACAGAGGAAACTATAACACTGGAAACCACTTTTTGCAAGCAAAAAATTTATTCTTTCATATTTTTTGTAAATTTTCACGATTATTTTAGGGTTGTCACGGGATAAGATGCAAAATAATGCTCTAAAAATGAATCAATTTATGCAAGAAGGAAATGTTTCTGTCATTTTTTTCCTGTTCTTGCATCAATGGCAACATCCTGAGCTTTTGAAAATTCCCCCGTTTTGTTCTGTTCTGAATTGATCTGTGGTATAAAAATAGGATCTGCTATTACAAGCAGATCCTATTTTTGCATTGTGTTAGGTTCCCAGATAAGCTGCTTTTACCGATTCGTTGGCCAGCAGTTCCTGCCCCGGCCCAGACATTGTGACGCGTCCTGTCTCCATAACATAACCCATATCCGCTGTCTTCAGTGCCATGTTTGCGTTCTGTTCAATGAGAAGGATGGTAACGCCTTTTTTGTTGACCTCTTCAATGATCCGGAAAATTTCCCGGACCACCAACGGAGCCAAGCCCAGAGAGGGCTCATCCATCATCATGACCTTGGGACGGCTCATCAGCGCCCGGCCAACGGCCAGCATCTGCTGCTCACCGCCGGACAGAGTGCCGCCGGCCTGCCATTCCCGTTCCCGAAGGCGGGGAAAGAGACTGAACACCCACTCCATATCTTCACTGATGTCATCCTTCCGAAGATACGCGCCGACGCGGAGATTTTCCTTGACCGTCAGATCCGCAAAAATCCGCCGCCCTTCCGGAACCAGCGTAATACCCCGGGAGACGATCTCAGTAGGGTTTTTTCCCGTGATGTCTTCTCCTCGAAACAGGATTTTTCCGCCCTTGGGCTTCACCAAACCGGAAATGGCCCGCAGCGTGGAGCTCTTGCCTGCGCCATTGGCGCCGATCAACGTCACGATCTCCCCTTCCGGTACATCAAAGGAAATCCCCTTAACTGCCTCGATTCCCCCGTAATTGACTTGTAAGTTCTGAATGCTGAGAATTGGTTCACTCATCTTCTACCACCCCCAAATAGGCGTCAATCACGTGTTGATTTTTCTGAATCTCACTGGGCAGTCCCTGTGCAATCAGGCTGCCAAAATCCAGCACGTAGATCCGGTCGGAAATGTTCATGACCAAGTCCATGTGGTGCTCGATGAGCAGGATGGTCAAATGGTGTTTGTCCCGAATTTCATGGATAAAGTCCGCCAGTTCCAGGGTCTCCTGCGGATTCATCCCGGCAGCCGGTTCATCCAGCAGCAGGAGTTTGGGTTCCGTAGCCAGGGCCCGGGCAATTTCCAGACGCCGCTGGAGGCCGTAAGGCAGGCCTGTGGCCAAAGCGTCTCGGTGCTGCCACAATCCCTGCTCCCGCAGCAAAGCCTCGGTTTCCTCCCGCATGCGGGCCTCTTCCTTGCGGCTGATCCGGAAGGTGGAAGAAAATACATTGTGCTTGGCCCGCATGTGCTTGGCGATAATCACATTGTCAAAGACAGTCATACTCTTCCACAGACGGATATTCTGGAACGTACGGGCAATGCCCATTTTCGTGATATGGTCGGGCGTTGGGGCCAGAACATGGTTTGAAAACACGTAATGATCCCGCTGCTTCTCCTCTTCTTTTGTCTTTTGGCCTTCCAGCTTGTACTCGCTGGTATATAGCAGTCCATTTTCTCCCTTGTATCCCTTCTTCATCTTCCCTTGGGGATGATTGCGGAGATAGACCTTATCATGGAACAGTGCCTGGCCATTGGTGGGCTGGTAGACGCCAGTAATCACATTGAATGCCGTCGTTTTTCCAGCACCGTTCGGGCCGATGAGGGCGACGATCTCTCCCTTGTTCACCTCCAGGGAGAGGTTATTTACCGCCACCACGCCGCCAAACTGCATGGTGATATTTTCTAACTGCAAGACGTGTTCCCGCTCACGCATCGGTGTCGTCCCCCTTCCCTTCGGTCTTTTCGGGCAGCTTTGCTTCTTTGGATGCCTTCCGTTTTCTCGCCTTTCGAATCATTCCCGAGAAGGAGAGCTCCTTGTCTCCCATAATGCCCCGGGAGAAGAAAAGAACAATGATCATAATAACAACGGAGAAAACCACTTTTCGGAAACCATCTCGGAAGAAGGGCACCGACATCCCCATAAAGGAACCGCTGTCCAGGAAGCGCAGCCACCACTCCGAGCAGGCGATGTACAGGAAGGAGGCCAGACAGCTTCCGGTGATGGAACCGATGCCACCGATTACCACGATCAGCAGAAGCTCGTAGGTCATCGTGGAGGCAAAGGGATCCGCCTGCACGGTTGTCTGGAACATAGCCAGCAGCGCCCCTCCCACGCCGGCAAAGAAGCTGGAAATAATAAAGGAGAGCATCTTGTGCTTGAACAAGTTAATGCCCATGGCTTCCGCGGCCACTTCATCATCTCGAATGGACTTAAATGCCCGGCCATAGGAGGAGTTGACCAACAGGACGATAATCACAATGCTCAGCGTCGCAATCAAAAACGGGAAGATGGTATCCAGTTGGAAAATGGTGCCGCCTATCTGAATTTTAATGTCATGGAAGTTGGTGTATTTCCGCAGCAGGTTGGAGCCATTGGTGATCTTTCCCAAGCCATTCCACTGGAAAATCGCCCGGATAATCTCTGCAAAGCCCAGTGTGGCAATGGCCAAATAATCGCTCTTCAGCCGCAGGACGGGGATGCCGATCAGCGCGGCAAATACAGCGGCCACCAATCCGGCGATCACAATGCAGATGATCGCACCCAAAAAGTTTCCAGCATTGGCGCCAAAGACATTCCCCAGCATTTCCGGAATGGAAAACTGAATCGCGCCTCCATCAAAATACTGATACACCGAGGCGTGCTGCTCCGCCGGGATGGAGAAAATGGAAAAGGCGTAGGCGCCAATGAGCATGAAGCCCGCCTGTCCCAAAGAGAACAGGCCGGTGAATCCATTGAGCAGGTTCATGGACACGCAGACCAGCGCGTAAATTGCCCCCTTCTTCAGCACCGTAATCAGCATAACGGTGGTGGAATTGCTCGGCAACGCGTTATCCAGCATGAAAAGGAAGACATACAGGGCCACCAGTAAAACGATGGCGATCAGGCTCCCGATCTTCTTATCGGAGGTCATTGCAGGTCGTAATCTTTTTCCCATCATTACCACCTCACACCTTGTCCGTGGACTTCTCACCGAAGATGCCGGTGGGCTTGACCAACAAAATGACGATCAAAAGGACAAAGGTAAACGCATCAGAGAATTCCGTCAGCCCCAGTCCCTTGATGATATTCTCACAAATTCCGATGATAAACGCGCCGATGACCGCACCGGGAACCGAACCGATTCCGCCGAACACCGCTGCCACGAAAGCCTTCAGACCGGGCATGGCACCGGAGGTGGGAATGACCGAGTTATAGTTGGTGAAGTAGAGCAGAGAGCCGATAGCAGCCAGGAAGCAGCCGATCACAAAGGTCATACTGATCACGTTGTTGATCTTAATGCCCATGAGCTCACTGGTCTCAAAGTCCCTGGAGACCGCCCGCATGGCCATTCCCGTCTTGGTCCGCTTGATCATCAGCACCAGCAGCAGCACCAGAACAATGGTCAGAATTGGTGTGATGATAGTAACCATCTTGGTGGTGGCGGAACCGATCTGAACCTGTTCCGACAGGAAAGGAATGGTGGGATAAATCTGCGGCAGGCCGCCTGTGAAATACAAGGCGCAGTTCTGCAACAAATAGGATACGCCGATGGCGGAGATCATTACCGACATTCGGGGCGCTGAACGGAGAGGCTTATAGGCCACCTTTTCAATGATAACACCAATGGCTACCGTGACCACCACCACCAGGACAATGGAAACATAGATCGGCAGGGAGGCGGTTGCGTAAACCATAACCAAGCCCGCCACCATAAACACATCGCCGTGGGCAAAGTTGATCAGACGGAGGATGCCGTAGACCATGGTGTAGCCAATGGCAATCAGCGCATACTGTCCGCCGACGGAGATGCCGGAGAGCAAGTAGGGCAGATTGGCAGATAAAAATTCAGACATCGCAGTCTCTTCTCCTTCTCTCTTGATTTTGGGGAGCGCATCGATCCGTTTCTCAGAAACGGAAGGTCCTGTGGAACGCATAGATACGTTCCCAACGGGAAGCTTTCACACAAGATAGAAAATCCTGTCGAAGGGAATCCTGAAATTGTGGCGGGAGCACGCCGTGTGCCCCCGCCACAATTGGATCACGTCATTGATTGGGGCTGTATCGGAAATGGTACAGCACGGGAATCACTGCGCGCCGTCAATGCCCTGAACGGTTACGAAGTCCCACAGACCGCTTTCCGTATTGGCCGTCTTGACGAATGCGCTGTCACGGTTGGCGTCGCCTTCCTCGTTGAAGGAGATCTCGCCGGTGATACCAGTGTACTTCACGCCGGGCAGTGCCGCCATAACATCCTGAGGATTGGTAGTACCTGCGGCCTTCAGTGCCTCCAACGCGGTGTAGTAGGCGTCATACCCCATCACGGAGACAGCGGAGATAATGTCGTTGCCGCCGTTGTTGGACAGGTTGGTGCTGTCAGACTTGATCCACTCTTTGAATCCCTTCTCAAACTCCGCATTGCCGCCCTCGGCGTAGAACGTGGTCACATAGACCTTCACGTCCTTGCCCTTTGCAGCGCCCAGGATCACGTTGGAGTCCCAAGTGTCGGAGGCCAGCAGCGGCATGTCAATTCCCTGCGCGGCAGCCTGCTCCACAATCAGCTGTGCATAGCTGATGGAGGTGGGAGCGAAGATCACGTCCGCACCCTCATTCTTCGCGGTGGTCAGATAGGAGGTGAAGTCGGAGTTGTTTTTGGGGAAAGACTCCACAACACACTCCATACCCAGCTTCTCTGCTGCCTGCTTGAAGTAGTTCATCAGGCCCTGGTCGTAGTCGTTACCCAGCTGGCCCAGGCAGTACACCTTCTCCGCCTTCAGCTCGTCCTTGGCAAAGTTGGCCAGGACAGTACCCTGGAAGGGGTCCAGGAAGCAGATCCGGAAGTAGTGGTCATTGCCCTCCGTGATCTGGGGGTTGGTGCAGGTCACACCCACAGCGGGAATCTTTGCCTGTGCGAAGGTGTCGGAAGCCGCGATGGAAACGCCGGAACCGTAAGAGCCCAAAATGATGGACACGTTCTTGGAGATCAGATTGCTGGCTGCGGACACGGCCTTGTCGTTGGAGGACTCGTTATCCACCACTTCCAGCTTGACATTGTAAGTCTTCCCGCCAATGTCTACTGTGGGGGTTTCTGCATTTGCATACTGCATACCCAGAACCTCCTGCTTACCGCCGGCACCGTTGTCGCCGGAGAGGGGCTCGAAGACGCCGATCACCACGGTATCACCGTTGGCAGACGCATTGGCGTCGCCGCCGCTGCCGGTTTCGTCGGCAGGCTCTGCCGGCGTGCCGCAGGCACACAGTGCCAGCGCCATGCAGCCGGCCAGCAGAAGTGCAAGAATCTTCTTCATTTTTTTACCTCCTTAAATTTGTCAGCATGTCCGCCCACAGTGGACGTATGTACATTTCTGACATTGTTTTTATAGTTTACTATAAATCGTATCATTTTGCAACTTTTTTTTCGTTTCTAAGCATTCCGCAGCGTTTGTTCTGCGTCTTTAACTTTCCACGCGGACGGTGCTGCTGCCACCGCGGGTCTTTTGAATCACAATTTGGCGGTCAATCCGCGCCTTCAGACCGGAAACATGGGAAATAATCCCCACCAGTTTGTTCCTCTCTGCCAAACCGGACAAAGTCCGAATGGCCAGCTCCAACGCTTCCTCGTCCAGGGAGCCAAAGCCTTCGTCTACAAACAGCACATCCAGCCGCAATCCACCGGCCGCGGCCTGCATTTCATCCGCCAACCCCAGCGCCAATGCCAGAGAAGCCTGGAAGGACTCTCCTCCTGACAGCGTCTTTACACTCCGCTGCCCTCCCTCATAGTGATCCAGAACATTGAGCTCCAATCCGCTGCGGCTGCGCTGATTTTCCGCCCCTTGTCGGCGCAGAAGCTCATATCGCCCACTGGTCATAGCCATGAGCCGAAGGTTGGCCCGCGCCAAAATCCGGTCAAACCAAGTCATTTGAACATAGGTCTCCAGCATGATTTTGTCTTTTCCCGGCACTGTGCCATTGGCGGTGTTGGAAAGGGCGCGGATCCAGGTCCATTTCTCCTGGACTTCCCCACGCTGCCGTACAGCCTCTCGCAACGCTTTCCAGGCATGCTGATTTCTCTCCTGCTGCGTCAACAGAGCTTCCCGTCGCCTCTGCATTTCCTGCAGGGTTTTCTGGTGTTCCCCGGCCTGCGCTAAGAGATCAGGGAGAACATCGTACTGGGCCTCTTCAAGCTGTTCTTGCAATGCTTTGATCCGAGTATCCGCCGCTTCTCTTGTTTGGCGGCATGCCTCGTAGTCAGCCTGGAGCCTGTGCAGGGCGCGTTCCCCCGCCTCTTTTCTCTGTTGACAGGATGTGAGCGCCGCTTCCGCTTCCTGCCGGGCGGAAAATTCCAAAGACGCTTTCTGCCTCTGAATCTGATGATTCAGCGCTGCCAGCTTGCTCTCCAGCCCCGACTGTGCCTTCTCAATGGAGAGAATACTCGCCTGGGCCCTGGCAATCTCTTCCTCCAGCCTTGGCATGCGAATTTGAATTTCCTCACGGCGCCTCCTATGCTGGCGCAGCTGCATCTCCAGCTGATCCAGCTGCGCCGCTTCGTCCTGGCATTCTGCTGCCGCAGCGTTCATTTGCTGGGAAATCGTTGGAAACGACACTTCACCAAACAGGGCCTTCCCCTGGCGCTCTGCCTCCTGCCGGGCGGAAGCCCAACGGGCTTGGGCCTTCCCAGCCGATAAACTGGCCGTCTGGGTTGCGGTTTCCGCTTCTTCCATTGCCGTCCGCTTCTCTTGAAGGTGCTCACGTGTTGGCACCGACTCAGAGCGCTGTGCGGGAAAAGGATGATGGAGGGAGCCACAAACAGGGCATCGTTCTCCCTCCTGCAGGAAACCGGCCAAATAACCAGCTTGTCCATCCAGAAACTCCCGTTCCAGCTGGGTATATGCCCACCGAAGGTGGGTGGAATTCTCCGCTGCAGCGCGGTATTGCTCCAGTGCCGCTTGATGGGAATGGGAGCACCTTCTCTCTTCTTGAAGCAGCTCACGCAGCGTACCCAGCTCTTTTTCCCGGGAAGCCAGCTTCTGTCTTCGCGCCTTCAAAAGTGCTTCCCGCTGTTCCAAACCCTCCAGTTGAGACAGTTCCTGCCGGAGTGCAGCCTGCTCAGTCTGTCGATTGCCGGCGTCCTGCACAGCCTTTGCCTTCCCCGCTGCCCCTTTTTGCATCTGATCGAATACGGTATTCCTCTCTTTTTCCAGGTCTTCCAATAATACATAGGCGGAAAGTTGCTCTGTTCGAACCGCGATCTCCTCCGTCAGCCGCTGGAGGGCGGCCTCCTGCCCGGGGGCCGTATCCCATTCCCTTTGCAGTTTCTCCCAGGTGGGCATCCAGGATTTTAACTGCGCCTGGGCTGCCGAAAGCTCCTGCCGAACCCGGGCGGCGGCCTCCTCTTTTCCAATACGACGGGATAGGGTTTCCCCTTCAGCCTGCAGTGTCTGCTCTTGTTTTCGAAGTGCCTCCAGATCCGCGGTTTCTTTCTGCAAAATTTTCTCCAAAAGGGAAAGCATCTCACCGTCTTCCAAACAAACAGCTTCCCTCCAGGCTTCCTCCCATTCCGGTCCCGGCTGCACCTGCTCAACATGCTGTTGTATTTTTTGACTCAAGCTCTCATAGGTGCTTTTCCACTGGGCTGCTTCTGTCCGCAGCGCTTCCTGGAGCTTTTGATAGGGCTCCGTGTGGAAAATTTCCCGAAAAATCTTGCTTCGTTCCTCGGTTTTCGCCAGCAAGAGCTGGAGAAACTCCCCTTGGGCAATCATCGCCACCCGATTAAACTGCGCCCGGTCCAGCCCAATCAGCGCCTTCACCGCCTTTGTAACCTCCCGCGTCCCTGTCACAGGAGGGTGTCCATCGGGGAACAAGAGCTGAGCATCTGCCTTTTCCACCACCAGTTTATCTCCCCGTTTCGCGGGCCGGAGATATTCTGGATTGCGGCGAACGGTGTACTGCTTTTCTCCGCATTGAAAGGTCAGTTCCACAAAAGTTGGTACTGTACCCTTCGCGTAGCTGCTTCGGAGCATAACCGGTTCTCGATGTGTCCCGCTGGCTTCTCCATACAGCGCAAAGGTAATGCCATCAAACAATGTAGTCTTTCCCGCGCCAGTTTCTCCTGTAATTAAGTAGATGCCTCGGGTTCCCAACTGGGAAAAGTCCACTGTGACTTCCTCTGCATAGGGACCAAAGGCAGACAAGGTCAAGACAAGGGGCCGCATAACGATTCCTCCCAGATTTTTTCCATCTCTGCTTTTAGAAATTCCTCCTGAACTTGGTGCATCGGCTGATTGTTCTGCAGCTGATAAAGGTCCTGGAAAAGGGCCAGGGGGGTCTTCTCCTCAGGCCGCTCTGCCCCCAAAATTTCTCCCGTTGACTGGGTGCGGAGATTGTCATAGCTGAGCTTGAGCAGGTTGGGATAAATAGTCCGCAGTTTTCCCATGGCCTCTGGTACATCTTCCTCATCGGTCAGGATGACATGGAGATAATCCTCTACCTGCATGCCCTGATAAAATTTCCGGGATGTAACCGTTTCATAGGTCCCCCGCACCTCCCGCAGATCCCGCATGGGACACAGGGGGATCGCCTCAATTTTTACACGTCCTTTTTCCTCCAGTGTTACCAAGGTCACCGATTTCTCCTGTCCGCTCTCTGAAAAGGAGTACTTCAGCGGCGTACCACAGTAGCGAAGGGTTGGCCGTCCTACGCTCTGGGCTCTGTGGAGATGTCCCAAGGCAACATAGTCGAATGGATCAAACAGTTCTCCACTCACCTGGTCCAACCCGCCGACCGAATGTTCCTCTGATTCGCTGGTGGTCCCCCCGGTGACAAACTGATGCGCCACCAGAACATTGCGCCGCGATGGGGGCACTGTCCATTGCTGGAGCGCGTAGGAAACGGCATCCTGGTAGGTGGCAATCTCCGCTTCCGGCGCAGAATGGCGCACGAGAGCCGGCTTCAAATAGGGCAGCAGATAAATGGCCACTTCTCCATAGGCATCCCGCAAAAGAACAGGTTCCTGAGGCCCCTGATAGACCGCAGACAAATAGATGCCGGTTCCGGTCAAAAGACGCGCGCCAAAACTCAACCGCTCTGGAGAGTCGTGATTCCCGCTGATGGCAAAGACGGGGATTCCTGCCTGAGAGAGCGCCGTAAAAAAAGTATCTAACAGTATCACAGCCTCTGCCGGTGGAACCGGTTTGTCATAGAGATCCCCCGCCAGCAATACCCCGTCCACTTTTCTCTCTATGGCGAGCTGTGCAATCTGCTCTAAAATATATCGCTGATCCTCCAGCATAGAGCATTCATTGACCCGCTTTCCGATGTGCAGGTCAGATAGATGGAGCAGCTTCACACATACCATCTCCTTTCTCCCTTTATGAAAAAAACGGTATGGCACTTTGTGCCATACCGTTTTGAGCGTGCGGTTACCGCGCTGCAATGACCTCAATTTCCACCAAGGCGTCCTTGGGAAGCTGCGCCACGGCAAAGCAGGAGCGAGCCGGCTTATGGTCCTTAAAATACTGTGCGTAAATTTCGTTGAACAGGGAGAAATCCTCCATGCTCTTCAGATAACAGGTGGTCTTTACCACATGATTCAGGGTCAGACCAGCCGCCTTCAGCACAGAGATCACATTCTCCAGGGCCTGAACGGTTTGGGCAGCCATGCTGTGTGCCAAGGCACCCGTATCCGGGATCAAACCCAGCTGGCCGGAGGCAAAGATCAGACCGCCTGTCTCAATGGCCTGGGAATACGGCCCGATTGCCGCTGGTGCTTTGTCGGTGTGCAGGATTTCCATACAATACGCTTCCTTTCTTTGGGAGTTCCATCATATTTTTTCGGATTCTATCTGCCTTCAGGCGCGCAGAACCCGTTTGAGCACGGTTTCCAATTGTTCAGCCGCACGCTGGATGGTCTGCTGTGGGGCTGCCAAATTCAGCCGGATATGGGTATCTGATTTCTCTCCTTCCGGGAAGAACCAGTGCCCGTAGTCCGGAGCCAGATGACAGGCGTTCTGAACGAAGTCGTGGAGCGTCTCCCGAGAAACGACACCTGCCAAATCAATCCACATCAGATAAGTTCCCTCCAGAGGAGACACAACCACCTCTGGGAATTGTGACAGCGTCTCCCGCAGCATGCAGGCATTTTGAAATATCGCGTGGAGAACCATCTCCAGCCATTCCTTTCCCCCCAAAAATGCCGCTGTCACCGCTACATAATCCAGTGTGCTTCCCTCACTGATCCCCAGTTTACGTTGGAAGGCATCAAACTGTTCCCGCTGTGCTTCCTCTGGGAGGACTAAGATAGAATTTTTCATACCGGCCAAATTAAAGGTTTTGCTGGCGGAGAAAAAGGTAATGGGTTTTCCTTCCCCCTGCCACAAACGGGTGGCGGAACAATGGCGATGGCCCGGCATGAGAATGTCATGGTGGATTTCATCTGACACCACCTGGACCTGATGACGCTGGCAGCACGCCAGCATGCCTCTGAGCTCCTCTTCCCTCCAAACCCGTCCAACAGGGTTGTGAGGAGAACAGAGCAAAAAGAGCTTTGGTCTCTGTGCCACAATGGTCTGCTCAAATTGTTCCAAGTCTACCGTGTAAATCCCATTCCGCTCTGTCAACGGATGGTACACCGCCCTCCGTCCTGTATTCCGAATCACTCGATAGAAGGGATAGTATACCGGGATCTGGACCAAAATACCGTCACCCGGCGCTGTGATGGCCTGAATCAGCTGAAAAAGGCCGGAAACAACGCCCGATGTTGTCCGAATCCACTCCCGCTGCAAGCATGTACCGTGTTGGGTTTTCTCCCAACCCAGGATGCTTTCATAATAGGCGTCTGGGACACGATAATATCCAAATGCGCCCTGCTCTACGGCCTGGTGCAGCGCATCCCGCACACACTTTGGCGCCTTGAAATCCATGTCAGCCACCCAGAGGGGCAGCAAGTCCTCCTGCCCAAAGGTCGCCAGAAGGGAATCCCACTTGGCGCTATTGGTGCCCCTGCGGTCCAGGAGCGCGATTTCCCGTAGATCTGTTTGCACAACTAAGTTCCCTCCCCTGTTTGTTTTGATTAAATTTTACCCCACCTTTCTTCCGGGCGCAAGCGCCATTGCGCTTCCATAGAAAACCTTGGAGAGGAAGACAAAACCTCCCTTCCTTTTCTTACCACCTTTTTTCATTCTGACGAGAAAATTTCCCGCGCTTCCCTCCTCCTTTCTCTTGTTTGCCCGCATGCCCTGTGCTACAATAAAAGAAAAGTTTTCCTTTTTTCTTTCTTTGCGGAAAACGAATTTTCCTTTTCAAAAGAACACCTAAAAGCAAAAATAGAATAGGAGTGATTCCCATGCGGTATACATTTGGACTGATCGGCAGCGGAAATATGGGCGGTGCAATTGCCCGTGCGGTCAGCCTGACCTTGAAAGATGGTATTTTAGCTGACCACAGTCCCCAGCGGGCGCAGGAATTGGCCGCTGAATTGGGGTTTTCCTCAGGCACCAATGAAGACGCGGCTCGGGAGAGTCAATATCTTTTTCTGGGGGTCAAGCCCCACCTAATGGGCGGTATGCTGGAGGGAATCCGCCCCACGCTGGCTTCTCGGGAAACCTCCCCCATCCTGGTCTCCATGGCGGCAGGGCTTACCATCGCCCAGATCCAGCAGATGGCTGGACAGAAGTATCCCGTCATCCGCATCATGCCAAACACACCTGTGGCAGTGAGAGAAGGGGTCGTTCTTTACGAGACCAGTGCCAATGTCACTGCGGATATGATGGATGGTTTTTTGAACATGATGTCCCAGGCCGGAAAGCTCTTCCACCTGGAGGAATCTCTCATGGACGTTGGCGCGGCAGTTTCTGGCTGCGGCCCTGCCTACGCCTATCTCATTCTGGATGCCATGGCCGACGGCGGTGTGGCTTGTGGCCTTCCCCGGCCTGATGCGGTTCGCTTCGCCGCCCAAACACTTTTAGGCGCCGCCCAAATGGTATTGGAAACTGGAAAACATCCCGATCAATTAAAAAACGACGTTTGCAGTCCTGGCGGCAGTACCATCCAAGGGGTCCGCACACTAGAACAGCGCGCTGTTCGCGCCGCAGTGATGGACGCGGTCATTGCGGCCTGCGAGAAAAACGCAGCTTTGGGAAAATAAGAAGAAACCGCACCGTGTATTACGGTGCGGTTTCTTTTGGTTTTGTGGGGGATTCCGGCCAACGGGGGGAGACCCATCTTCGCCAGAGGATGACTGCCAGCCATCCGCAGAACACCCCCAAAATCAGGCCGCCCAATACGTCAGTGGGAAAATGAACGTAAAGATACAGCCGGGAAAACGCGATGAGGGCAGCCACAACCAGAGTGATCCATCTTCCTTTCCAGCGGTTCATCAGAAGAACTGTGGCCGCTGCAAAGGAGGCGGATGTATGTCCCGAGGGGAAAGACGGGTCCCCTGGCCGGGCCACCAAAAGCTCCACCGCGGTGTTGAGGTCACAGGGCCGAATCCGGTCCACTGCATTTTTCAACATGAGGTTGCAGAGAATGAGACTAAACAGCAGGGACACCAGAACTTGCGCCCCGGTTGCCCGCTCTCCTTTTTGGAAGAAAAGAATGAGAACGCCCAACAGAATCCAGAGGATTCCTTGATCCCCTAAACCGGTAATAAAGGGCATCACCGCATCCCAAAAACTATTGTGACAGTGGGCCGCGATCCAGTCCAAAATTCCAAGCTCCGCCATAGACAGCGGATTCATGCCACCGCCCTCCTTCCAGTCTAAATGATTGCATCATTGTAGCACAAGAGAGACGCGGAAGCAAGGGAAACTCAGCGCTTCTGATCCGGCAGAGACCGGACCTCTTCCAGAATCTTTTCCGTCTGCTCTTCCCCATACGAAAAATCAACATGGGGATGATAGAGCTCCTCCAGCACATCGTGACAGGCCTTGGCCCGGGCCAAATGGCTCATCCCTTCTGCCATGAGTTCCTCCGCCACCCGGTTGGATAGGCGCAGGAAGCTTCTGCCCTCTTGCCAAGCAGATTGCTCTACAAGGCTTTCCGTCCGAATGGTCCGGAAGCCTTGTTTCTTTTTCATTGGGCCGGTCACAAAAGCCAGAGACTTCTCTGGAATCAACAAATGTTCTAAGCGGTCGGGCTGTTCTGGACAGAGACAGGCGATCACATCATACCCACCCGCCAGAAATTTCCGTTCCAAAGCGTGTAAAAGAAAGCCGGACAGAGCGCAATCATCCCGAATTTCATACCCTCGCTCACACAGAGCAGAAACCGTATCCTCCAGCAGCACACGTCCCAGACAAGTGGGGCCGCCCAAAAAACGGGGAATGCGTTTTCCTGGCTGTGTCCGGGTGGTTTTCAGCTCTCTTGCCAGGATTCCAGACGCCCGTTTCTCTGCTTTTGCCAGCGTCTCCTCTGTATGAAGGGGGGTGCTTCCGCGGCGTCGGCTTTCCACCGCTCCACGGATACAGCGGTATGCCTCTGGATAGCAGGCTCGATATGCCTGTGTTGCCGCAACGATTTCCTCCCGCATGGCAAACAGAGCGGTCCGGTCATAGCCTGCCCCCAAATCGACATAGTGTCCTGTTGCTCCTGTATAAGCCGGGTCCATCACATGAGGGGATGTTCCGTCCATCAATGCGGCCCCCTTCTCCGGGAAATAAACACCGTCCAAAGAATCTGGGTCTCCAGAGCAACAGATGTACTCCACCGAATAGCCTGCTTTCTCCATATCATCGGCCACCCGGCGCATCAATGTGGATTTTCCACAGCCGGCGCCCCCTTTGATGGTGTAAAAGGCCTGCATCTTCGCTTGATCCACCCATTGGTCATATAAAGATGAAAATCCACTTGCGGAATTTGCGCCCAAAAAAAACTGGATTCCACGTGCAAAGTCTGACATATCCTGTCCTCCCAGCATGAAAATTGGTCTAATCCAGTTTACGTCTTTACCGTCTCTTCTGTCACTCTTCTTCACCGCTTTTTTATAGCCAGTCTTCCACCACCTCCCTCAATGTGCAAGGGGTCACGCCCCCGCCGACCAGAATTTGAGCCAAGGACTCAATTCGATCCGGCCGGACTGTAATGTCCAGCACTTCCTCCCGCTCTCCTGTTTGGATCATCAGAATACGGATTCCGTAGCTCTCACAGCAAACAGGGGGAGGGATGGTCCGAATCAAAATCCAATACGCACAGGTCGCTGGCCGGCCGATCTGGTTACTGAGATCGACCTGGCCAATGAAAAGCTCTCTCATCACTCTTCCTCCTAAATTTATTTCATTTTGTAACCTTTTGTAGTTATATTGTAATGTCAAAAACTTCTCTTGCAAAGAACTTTCGTTCGCCTTATTTCGACAGCATTCTACCAAATGGACTGATTTCTCCCGGAAAATGACCATTTCACGGCGTCTGCACACGCAGAAATGTCGAAAAGTAACCGACGTTCTATTCCATCGATATCCGTTTTCCGACTGGAGTTCCATCATTTTCCATCTCATTTTCTGTTATTCTCTGTTATTCAATTCCATAAATGTTGTTTTTTTCTAAAATCCTCCAAAAATTTGAATAGCGGCTCTTTTCGAAACAAAAAATTTCTCTCAAACTTTTCCTTTTTTAGGATTGACAATCCCAATTTCGTGTGATAATATAATTAACGCATCTAACCGGCGCCCTGTTTCAAACGGAGAGATGTCCGAGCGGTTTAAGGAGCTGGTCTTGAAAACCAGTGACCCGAAAGGGCCGTGGGTTCGAATCCCACTCTCTCCGCCATTTTCTTATGATGGACCAATTAATTCGGATCTGGAGAAGTACCCAAGTGGCCGAAGGGGCTCCCCTGCTAAGGGAGTAGGGCGTGTTGAGCGTCGCGAGGGTTCAAATCCCTCCTTCTCCGCCAAAAGAAAAGCCTTGATCTTCAATGGATCAAGGCTTTTTCCTTTGTGTATCAAAGGTTTTTGCAAATCGAAATGAATTTAATGTGGTTCATTTTGGAGACACAAAAAAGCAATCAAACCCGAAAAAATGCACACGAAATGCACACGAAAAAATACCGTGTGTCCATTTTTAATGTTTCACGACATACTCATAATAGGAAGCCAGCTTGTCTTTTACTGCATCCTGGTCGTCAAGCCAAAAAGCTTTTGCAAAACTAATATATGCATCAATATTGTTTATTCCCAGCTTCTTAAAGACTTCGGACAAATCACTATAAGTTGCATTCATGGCAACCTGGAATTTAATAGGGTCCTCTCTTATTCCGTGCTTTTCCATGATGCTACGAATTTGTTCCATGTTCCAGTGAGGCCCACGGGTCCCGTCGCTATTTTCCATTTTCCTCATCCACTCATGAGCAGTGGATTCATTGAGTTCTGGAACAGACATTGAACGAGCGCCGCCTACAAGATTGTTTTCTCCGTGCATTCTGTCTCCTTCTCTCTTGCTCGGGAAGTTTACAACTGATCCGCCGTGCATGTTTGTTTCGTAGTTACGTTCAAATCCGATAGGACGGGTGTATGATCTATCGTCAGAATAATTCATGCCCATATAGTTATTCTGAGGTTCGTATCTCATGTCAGACCAGTCGTGCATTCTCTCAGAGTAATAAGGCGGAAGCCAATGACTGCTCACATCATAATCTCCCATTCTGCTTTGGGGTGCATAGCGGCCATTGTCATAATGTTCACGCCCTCTACGATCTCGGAACTTATCTTCGGGGCCATATTCCATTCGATATCCCCGATTATATTCCTGATCTCGTTTATTCCCTCCAGCCATCATAAGCATTTTAGTCGAACGTTTCATTCGTTTTACCTCCTTAAGCAGTGGGGACAGGCGCTGCGCCACCATCAATACTCAATAAATTGTTATCAGGGGAACAACAAGGATTTCCTATCATACGGAACGAGCCGCCGGTCGGAGTTGTAGAAACACAAACGGAATAACGTGTACGGGTTCTAATACCCGCCGCAGTTACTTGAGAACAGTTGCGTTTTGTCAACGGATATAATTCAGTCCCAGTTCCAATGGTAATGTAGACAGGAGCATTGATAGTTGTTGTCGTAGGTATCGTTTGCGCAACAACAATGCAATACTTCTCTCCGTTTTTATAACTACCAGCCGGGAGGTTGATTTCAAGATTACCGCCAGTGAATGCGACAGCCTGAGAAATTACTAAGTTGTCACAAAGTTTACATACAGGTTTGCAAGACATAATTTTACCTCCGAAAAATCAAGGGCGGCAGACTATTGCCCGCCGCCCGAAGTAATCACGGCAAAGCCGGAATAGAGTGGCCTCTTTTAATCAGGTTAGCAACCACAGCCACAGCCGTTTCCGGCCCCACAGAAGGGATAAGGCGCAGGAACCTGATATGCTGGGACCGGCATCGGATTGATGCGACGGATCAGTTCAGAAGTCTGTGCATCCAATGTGGCCGTCAAATAGCTGTTCTGGCTGGCCTGGGATGCTGCTAACTTAAGAGCCTGATTCTCAGACTGGAGAGAATCAATCTTAGACTGAACCATGAAATCCATCAGACCGCGATAGTTTGCGTTCTGGTTGTCAATGATATCGCGGGTGCTATTCTGAATGGTATTTCTGGTATCGCATGCCTGAGTGGCCATGTCATAGCGAACACCCTGAATCGCATTCTGTGTCTGGCAGCAACAATCCTGGAGGTTATAGCCCAGCTGGCACATAGACTTGTCTACGCCACTGAAACCCTGAAGCATTGCAACATTGGTATTGTTGAATCCACCGGTAATTGCATTGTTCAGCGCATAGGTTGAATCACAAATACCCTGCTGGATGTTAGAAATACCACGCTCAACGCCATTAAAAGCAATTGCTTCATTCACATCTGCACGAGTGGCATAACCCTGGAACCCAGGGCTGTTAGAGCCGCCGCCAAAACCGCCCCAACCATTACCGCCCCAGATCATAGCCAAGATAATAATGGCCCACAGACCATCTCCCCAGCCGCCGAAGCCACTGTTGTTGCCGTTTCCGCTATCACTGCCAAGAGCGTAACCAGTTGCAAAATCATTATCCATTTGTTTTCTCCTTATCAGTTATTCACACCGGTGTGCACCCCGGATGCGTACAAAACACATCCAGTTTTTTTCAAGACCCGGAAACTGATAGGGAGTTTTTATTTATCTATTACTTGGGTTGTTTATACCAAGTTGTCTGGCAATGTCATTGATAGATACGCCACGTTCTTTGGCCATATTTTCTGCCATTGTTTTTAATTGCTGAGGATTCTTTCCTTGAATCATTTTTAATGCTTGAGCCACTTGTGGATTTTGCCCCGCCATTTTTTGAAGTAGTTGCATAGGGTCTCCACCGCCCCGCATTGTTTGCACAAGCATCATAAGAGGGTTATTCATTGGTGCTATCATTGTTCTTTCCCCCGCCTTGTTTTAACTGTTCTACTTCTTGTCTAAGCAAGTTTAATTCATCCCTTGTTGCAAATTGATTTGTTTGCTGGAGGGGCTGATCTTGTTCATATCGGAATGAAAGAAAATCTGAGGAGCCGGTATTCTGATTAAATCTTTTGATGTATACCATTCCATGGCCTAAATCTGGCATAATGGTGCCAGGGCTAAAATAATCAGTCTGGACAGCGACAGCTTCCTCTCTGCTTGTTACCGGACGACAGGTATATCCATTTTGTTGGGTTTGCATTGAAGGTTGCTGTGGCTGTTGTGGTATCTGTGACCCAATATAAGTTTGCGGGGACTGATATTGCATCTGCTGCCCTTGGGGATAAAATTGATAGGGATTGTATCCATAAACTCCAGCCATTCTTTTTCCCTCGCTCTTTTTTATTGACATTATCATATCAAAAAATGGATATCCGCCTGTCCAAATGAAATCCAAATTAAGGACAAATTAAATACAAAAAAACTGCGGGGAATCACTCCCCGCAGTAAAAAGATTGTTCTGTTTTCTCCCGGATGTGCCGAAGGGCATTGTTTATTGTCCCTCTTGAAACATCCATCTCTGCCGCAATGGATTCAATCTGCCATCCACGACGATAAAATAAATTAAATATGGCTTTTTCTCTATCTGTTAGCCACTCACATTTTTCCATAGAGTTTAGTTGCTCTATGCTGTAAATGTAACGAGACAGAGACAACCGCCCTCCTTTTACAGCAAGCCTAAGCGACCAAGGATAGCAATCATCTCATCTCTTTTAGCAGGGCGCTCCGGGCTTGTACCATCCACGATGCCATTTGCCACAGCCTTTGCCCAATGTCCCTCCTGTTGGGACCAGGCAGGCTCAGACAGCGTCTTCGCGTGGAGCTCTGCTTTCTGCATGAGCTGGTAGGCTTGTTCGTTGGTCATTTCAGAGATCAACTTTGCAATATCCATGGGCTCCTCCTCTCCTTCCAGCCGCCGGTTGACCTCGGCGGCAATCTCTCCGTGCCGGTTATACAGATAATCCCCCGGGCAGGCCTTGGCGGCGAACCACCGGTGAACCGTCATATTCTGCTTGTCCACCTGGCCGATCAGGGATTTATCCCCTTTCCACAGCAGTTTCTTAATGCCGTTTCTCCGGCAGATATCCGTCAATAGGTCCAGCAGCGCAGAATAGGCTTTGTCCGACACCGGCCAATCCGGCGCCCCGCCGTTGTTGGCCACCTCAATGGTAATAGCCCGATGATCGTTGGAGGCGCTGGAGGTACACCAGGAGCGGTTTGCCTCGTCCACATACAGGGCAATTCTCCCATCACTTCCAATGCCGTAGTTGCTGCTGGCCTTGCGGGACGGGTCGGCAAACAAGGCCCCGCAAGTCTCTACGCTGGCATTGCCTGCCATGCAGTGAATGGAAACGGTGTCAATCACGTGGTTGCGCCGGCCGGAATGGTTGGGGGATAGTTTGGTGTAGGTCACAAGAGGGCTGTTACTCATCCACTCCTCACTCCTTTCAAACGGGACAAAAAGTCCCCGGTCTGTTCTCTTGACAAACCGGGGTAGGATGGTATAATGAAAAACAGAAAGGGCGCTGCTACAAGCGGTTTAGCCCGTGCAAGTTAAGAGATCAAAGCAAAAGCCTTGAAACCGTCACTTGGCCGAGTGGCGGTTTCTGCCTTTAATGCGAATCGTTACGGTATATCCGAAGATATGTAACGTAATCGTAATGGGCATGGGCCTCACCTCCTTTCGGAGGATGTGGCTAAACCGCCTGCCGTTTTGCGCAGCGCCTCTTTCTGACCCCTTTCGGGGCGCATCCATCATACCATGCCGCGCCGCGGATTGTCAATTTTTGCTGTCCCTTTACCAGGGGCAGTTTTTTGTTTTTGCAAGATTATCGGAACAGATCCGCCAGCGTCTTTGTCTTAGAATTCATGTAGGAACGCTGGATATCATTCCACTCGTCCATCTCCTTCTCCCAGCCGGTCCAACCCTGCTGCTGCGCATACATGCGGGAGGCGATGTCTACATCCACGCCCTCTTTCTCGCTGATTGCCTTGATTGCCATGCGATTCTCATAAAAACGATTTGCCATACTGATTCTCCTTCTTTGTTTTTAGTTTTTGTTTGCGGTTTCTTTCTCAACTTCCGGCAGGCCCTTGATACTAACCAGCAAGGACAGTATGCCGGACAGTATGGTGGCCGACAGA
>OGDN01000621.1_pt1 | contig 70354 bp, 63 predicted proteins | sample 1570271 | NCBI WGS metagenome assembly OGDN01 (sample SAMEA4384481, study PRJEB24528) | human gut metagenome | reverse complement strand
TATCGGAGTGTGGCTCAGCTTGGTAGAGCGCTACGTTCGGGACGTAGAGGTCGCAAGTTCAAATCTTGTCACTCCGACTATGATTGGTCGCAAAGCTGATATATGGTTGGTTTTGTGGCTTTTCTTTTTATAAAATTGTAGTTTAAATATTTTTCATGGTATACTGAGTTTATAGAACTGGAAGGGGGATATTATGACTGATAAAAAAGAAAAGTCCATGATACAGTATTTCTTATTATTCATGTTTAGTTTTGAAATTCTATTTATTTTTTTGGGGATTTTATATAATCAGGTGTTTCATTTAAAAAAGTTCTCAGAAGGTTATATTTTGATGCTTTTACCAACCATGAGTACTTTGTTTGCAAAACAACGGGCATCAAGTCAGAATGAATCCAATAAATTTTTTAAGTTTTATAAAATTTGTTTTGCAGGAATGACGATATATACTGTAATATCTGTTGTTATTCCAAGTAGTGCCGTTATATCTCAAATATTGATGATAGCTGAATCATTATGTAGTATTTACTTTTTACAATCCATTGGAGAAAATACTTTGGCAAATATAGGTCTGTCTTATAATGTTTCGTTTAAGGAAGTATTGAAATATGCGTTGCTTTATATCGCTATTTTTATTCTTATGGTTCGAGTGGAATTCGTATGTGATTATCTAAAAACAGGAGATGTAGCGCAATTAAAGGTTCCATTGGCAGATGTGAAACAGCTAGTTGGTTTTGTTCCACTGTTTATCTTTACATTTATTGTATTCTTGGGCGAGGAATATGGTTGGGGATATTTTATGTTTCCATTGCTGGAGAAGGAATATGGGGTTTATAAAGCAATATTTTTCCTTGGAACGATAGAAGTGCTTTTTCATTTGCCGATAGACTATATGATAACTAAACTTCCAATTACTTTTTTTATTGGACGGTCTGTTATGCTTATTAGCCATACAATTTTTATGTGTTGGATTTATAAGCGGACATCAACTATATGGATTGCAGTGGTGATTCATTTCTTAAATAATAATTTATTAGGATTATGGAAATTAACAGAGAATAGCTTTACATTTTCAACGCCATTGGCAGTCATTTGTTATGTTGTAATATTCGGCTCGTTTATCTTTTCAAAAACATTAAAAAATCAAAGAAAGCCAGTTGCAAAGGAATTTTCTGTGCTATAATGAAAGAACAGCTTGATTGTGCCAAGGCACATTCATTGTTCTAGGAGTGACATCATGAAAATAGGTATTTTTGACTCGGGCATGGGTGGGTTGTCTGTTCTGCACCGTGCACTTCGCATGATACCAGAAGCAGATTTTCTCTATTATGCGGACGAGGAACACGTCCCATATGGGGAAAAAACAAGAGAGCAAGTCCGGGGATATATTGACGAAATTATAGCATTTATGATAAAGAAGCAGGTAGATGCAATTGTGATTGCCTGCAATACAGCTACGAGTGTGGCCACAAAAGAATACAGAAGTCAGTTTCCACTGCCGATTGTGGGCATGGAACCGGCAGTGAAAAAAGCAGTAGAAGAATATGCTGACAGACCGGGAAGAATCCTGGTGGCAGCAACACCAATCACAATTAAAGGAGACAAGCTTCATCACTTGGTGGACCGGGTGGATAAGCGTGATATGGTAGATCTGGTTGCGCTTCCAAAGCTGGTTAGATTTGCAGAGCAGGAAATATTCGATCAGGATCAGATCGTGCCGTATCTTAAGGAGGCGCTGAAGGATTATCCATTAGAGGAATATAAAGCATTTGTCCTTGGCTGTACGCATTTTAATTATTTCAAAGAGAGCTATCAGGAGATTTTCCCGAATAAGATAGAATTTGTAGATGGAAATGAAGGAGCACTTCGGGAATTAATCCGTAGAATGGAAAAAGAGTGTGATACGATCAGTGTGAAGAATGGGGCTAATGATGCAGAGGAATTTTCAAAAACTGATCGGGTTACATATTATTTTTCTGGTAAGCAGATTTCAGCGGCAGACCAGATACGTATTGACAAATATATGTGTCAGTTAGACCGAATGGCACTTATATAAAATCCCATATAAAGGAGGATGACAAATATGAGGTATCAGATTCAGGGAGATACTCTTCCGGTTGTGATCTGCCAGCTTGAAGCGGGTGAGCGGATGATTACGGAAGGAGGCGGTATGTCCTGGATGTCTCCGAACATGAAGATGGAGACAACGACCAATGGAGGGATTGGGAAAGCTGTAGGAAGAATGTTCTCAGGAGAGAAGATGTTCCAGAATATTTACACTGCACAGGGAGGCAACGGAATGATCGCATTTGCTTCTTGCTTTCCAGGATCAATTCGTGCATTTAACATCAGACCGGGGCAGGAAATGATCTTCCAGAAGAGTGCATTTCTGGCAAGTGAAGCGGGAGTACAGTTGTCTGTACATTTCCATAAGAAAGTGGCTTCCGGATTATTTGGAGGAGAAGGATTTGTTCTTCAGAAAGTCAGTGGACAGGGAGTTGCATTTGCGGAATTTGACGGACATGTAGTGGAATATGAACTGCAGCCGGGACAGCAGATTGTGATTGATACGGGACATCTTGCAGCAATGACAGCCAGTTGTCAGATGGATATTCAGACTGTGCCGGGCGTGAAGAATATGCTTTTTGGAGGCGAAGGGCTGTTTAATACCGTGATTACAGGACCGGGAAGGGTATGGCTTCAGACAATGCCGATCAGTAATGTTGCCGGGGCACTCAGACCATATATTCCGTCAGGCTCATAAGGTGAGGTATTTATAAGGCGCACGGATAAAAAACTGGTTATTATAGGTGCAATTCAAATTTGCATATAGCCAAGTTTTGAATCCGTGCGTTTATAATTTTAACAATACAGGAATAGAGGAAGTGAGATGGAAATGGAGAAGGTGAAGAAGGAGCTCATGCATATGTTTCATGCGTGGAGAATATTGTTAGGGAGTCTGGTGAAATGGATTCTATTATCGATTGTGATTGGCGGTGTGATCGGTGTCATCGCCAGTGCATTTGCGAATCTGATCACGTGGGCAACGGACTTTCGTATGGGGCATATGTGGATGGTATATCTGCTGCCTTTTGCAGGTCTCATGATTGTTTTTCTTTATCATGTTACGGGGCAAGAGAAGAATGCCGGAACAGATATGGTGCTTATGGTAGTACGGTCAGATCAGAATACGATGCCGGGAAGAGTAGCACCATTGATTTTGATTGCGACAGCTTTGACGCATTTGTTTGGAGGTTCTGCCGGCCGGGAAGGTGCGGCACTTCAGTTTGGGGCAAGCCTCGGAAACTGGCTAGGACGTAAGATACATTTGAATGAGAGTGATAAACGTATTATGACGCTGGCGGGTATGAGCGCAGCTTTTGCAGCACTATTTGGAACGCCGATGGCAGCAGCATTGTTCCCGATGGAGGTTATCAGCGTCGGGATTATGTATTATGCAGCGCTCGTTCCGTGCGTGTTCTCGGCATTTATCGGAGAGCGTATTTCTATCTTTATGGGTGTGCGGACGCTGACAGCACCGTATCCCGTAGAAGAAGTTCCGAATTTTTATGGAATCGCGTGGGGAAAAGCGATTCTTCTGGCAATCTGTTTTGCATTTGCCGGAGCACTGTTTTGCGTGATGTTACATATTTTTGAAAAGCAGTTGAAAAAATGGTTTCAGAATCCGTACCTTCGTGTGTTTGTTGGAGGTGTGACAGTCGTTCTTTTGTGGAAGATTACGGGAACAGATACCTACCTGGGGCTTGGTGGAGGTACGATTGCGCAGAGCTTTGCAGAATCTCAGAAATTGTGGGTATTTCTGTTGAAAATATTATTTACATGTATCACACTTTGTTCTGGTTTTAAAGGCGGTGAGATAGTCCCGTCACTGTTTATTGGGGCGACATTCGGCTCCGCACTGGCACCGATATTTGGCTTGCCGGTAGATATCTGTGCAGCGTGTGGCATGGTAGGCGTGTTCTGTGCTGTGACAAACAGTCCGATCAGTTCCCTTCTGATTGCATTTGAGCTGTTTGGATTTGCGGGTATGCCGTATTTTTGTACTGTAATAGCGGTCAGTTATCTGCTATCCGGATATCAGAGCCTTTATAAAGCGCAGAAGATTGTGTACTCCAAGACGGAAAATAAATACATAGATAGGAATACGACCTCTTAAGATAATAAAAATGCCACACAGATAGGTGACGAAAGAAAGCCTTGAATCTGTGTGGCGCTTTTGCTAAAAAAACAATCAATTGAAATTAGTTAGCGTCGCAGGACTGCAATCACGACTCCGAATTTTAGCCATTGTACCATATCGGTATGATTGTTCGGGTCAACTGTGATAATATCGCCATAACCGTTGATCGGGAGCAGATGACAAGGATTTCCCTGTTGCATCTTGCGGATAAATGCGCGGCCGGTCGGCTTGTGGATCAGGATACAGGTGTCACCGTCACGCGGAGGTTTCTTTGAAATTCCCAGGATATCATTTCTGACATACACAGGATTAAGGTGGTTGGAAGTAATACGAATGCCACAATGCAGGCGTTCACCATATTTTTTAATATATTCCGGACAGTAGATACGTTCTTCATTCGCAGAATCCAGTACCATACCATCTTCCATGTTACCGGTCAGTACAAGAACATCCAGCATATTTTCTGAATCCTGCTCGTGACTCATCATTTCCAGTTCGAAATCAATCTTGCCACTGATGTATGCCTTCTGGCGATTATTTAGCAGACGAAACTTTTTCAGACATTCCATTTCCGGATTATCATTTCCAAATAACTCATAAAGAAAATGCCCTGTCAGTTTGTAGATTTGCATGGCGATCATGATATCAATTTTGTCAGTCCTCCGAGAAATGATATTTTTGTAAGTAGACACTGAAATTTCCAGTTTGGATGCAAATTCTGCCTGTGTCATTCCAAGATTTAAACGTTCCTTTTCCAAATTCTGGACAAAACAGTCCAATAATACATTTTTCGTCATATTTGTCTTAAATTCCCCTCTTTTTTGTTTGTTGGAAAATGGACAAAAAACTGACCATTTATAAAATGATGTTGAAAAAAAGTCGTAAATTTCGGTTAAGTAATTAGCTTAGTAGTTGGATATAATACTTTATGTAAGTATTATAGCAAGTGCATTTTTTTAAATCAACTACAGAATCAGGGGGGACGTAACATGGAGAATGCAACACTACAAGTTTTATCGAAATGCAATATTACGCCAAAATATAAAGGGTATACATATTTACCAGTGGCGGTCAGACTGGCGGATCAGTACATGAGAGAGCCGCTGTGCATTATGGCTGATATTTATCCTGTTATTGGACAGATCTATGACGAATCTCCAAGAAAGGTAGAGCGGGCAATCCGGAAGGTTGTAGAAGTGGGGTGGCAGAACAACCGGGAATATATGGTGGAGATTATGGGATTTGGTGCGAAGAAATGTCCTGGAAATGCGCAGTTTATTGATGCACTTGTGTATTATATCAGCTGGAAATTCAACAGTAATCCACGGCCAGCTTTGAGAGGAATTGTCTAAGAGAAGATTGAAAGAAAGGAAAAGAAAAAAAGTTGAAAAAATGTCTTGCAAAGAAAAAAAACATGTGCTAACATAAGAGCATCTTTTTAGAGACAGTATAGAAAATGCAAAGAAAGAGACTCTGTTCGTGATAACTTGACAGGAATATGACGCCACCGACTGAGAGCGTCATTTGAGGGAAAGGAACAATAGGGAACACTCTGGAGCAGATTGAGCGAAAGCAATTTAGGTTTAAATTTACAACAATTGCAAGTAGAGCAGTACGCTGGCACGCGTTATGTGCGAGAGATGAATTCAAAGACGAGTTCAAAAGCGGGTGGTACCGCGGATATTAAGATAATCCGTCCCGGAATACGATTATGTATTCCGGGACTTTTTGCATTAAAAAAGATACTTTCTGAAAGAAAAACATTAAAAGAGTAATAAAAATGGAACAAAATTTAACAGGAGGGAAACAGTCATGGAATACCAGACAGGCGTAAAGAAGAAAGATACATTGGAGATTACAGAACTTTTAAATGCAAAGACCGGCGAGGCAGTAAAAGTCAATGGTGCAGTGCATACAATCCGTGATATGGGTACAGTTGCATTTGTAATCTTAAGAAAAAGAGAAGGCCTGCTCCAGTGTGTATACGAAGAAGGCAGTGCCACATTTGATCTGAAAGAAATCAAAGAAGCATCAACGCTTGAAGTCGAAGGGGTGCTTGAGCAGAATGAAAAAGCGCCGAATGGCATTGAAATCCGTATGAAAAAAGTTAAAATCTTAAGTCAGCCGGAAGATGAGATGATGCCGCTTGCAATTTCCAAGTGGAAATTAAACACTTCTCTGGAGGCAAAGTTAAATTATCGTTCCATTTCTCTTAGAAATATCAGGGAGCGTGCAAAATTCCGGATTCAGGAAGGACTGACAAGAGCATTTCGTGATTTCCTATATAGTCAGGAATTTACTGAAATTCATACACCAAAGATTGGAGCCAAAAGTGCAGAAGGTGGTGCAAACTTATTTAAGCTGGAATATTTCCACCGCCCGGCAGTGCTCCAGCAAAGTCCTCAGTTCTACAAACAGATGATGGTCGGTGTGTTTGACCGGGTATTTGAAACGGCGCCGGTGTTCCGTGCTGAGAAGCATAATACGAAGAGACATTTGAACGAATATACGAGTCTGGACTTCGAGATGGGCTATATTGATGGATTTGAGGATATTATGGGAATGGAGACAGGATTTCTCCAGTATGCCATGGAACTTTTAAAAAAAGATTATGCCAGAGAACTGAAGATTCTGAATGTGGAACTTCCGAAAGTAGATCAGATTCCGGCAGTAAAATTCAGTGAGATCAAAGAGCTGGTAGCTGAGAAATATAATCACAAGATGCGTAACCCATTTGATCTGGAGCCGGAAGAAGAAGTACTGATCGGAAAATATGCAAAAGAAGAGTTGGGCAGCGATTTTGTATTTGTTACGCACTATCCGTCCAAGAAGCGTCCATTTTACGCGATGGACGATCCGGAGGATCCGAAATATACACTGAGCTTTGATCTTCTCTTCCGTGGCCTTGAGATTACGACCGGAGGTCAGAGAATCCACGATTATCAGACACTTCTAAAGAAGATTGAAGCAAGAGGCATGACGACAGAAGGTATGGATCAGTATCTTGCTACATTTAAACATGGCATGCCGCCACACGGAGGACTGGGAATTGGACTGGAACGCTTGACGATGCAGCTGCTTGGGGAGGATAATGTAAGAGAAACAACATTATTCCCAAGAGACTTAAGCAGACTGGAGCCATAGAGAATTCCCAGACAGTTCTTCTCATCTATGCTCCCCCATAAAAGTGGAAATGTACCTGCTTAACCACCCGGGAGCGAAATGAGCAGAGAGGATGGAAGAAGCTATGTTTGGAAAGAGATGTTCTTTATGTGGAGGAAAACTGAATAGTAATGGAATCTGTACGGAGTGTGGATTAGACAATAACAAATCCGATAAAAATTATCGAATAAACCAAAGTGAATGTGATCATGAACCATTGACTCATGTGCATTATGGCAAGAATGAGAAGCCGGAGAAACAGCCGAAGCCAAATACACCGAGACAGTCCTGGCAGGGGAGTCAAAAAGATAACAACAGGCAGCAGGATCAGTCCTGGCAGGGGAGTACAACTACTTACTCTGGAAATACAGGAAGTACAGGGCGTAAGAAAGTCGGTAAGAAGAAAAAGCCGGGAAGGATCATCAGTAAGATTATAGCAGTCATTGTCATCTTCAATGTATTTTTTGGTATTTTCCAACCGATGGTCAGTGATATTTTAGATGATGTAATCAACGGATACCAGGAGAATACACAAGACTATACAAGAAGTGACCCGTATGAAAATGTGACAAAAGAACTTCCGGCAGATGGTGAGAGTGTAAGTTTTGAGCTGACCAGTGGTGACTATGTGGTCGGTGTGCACATTTCGGAAGGAAATTATCAGGCGGATGTATCTTATGATTACGATACGGTCCAGGTTGATGACTGGGACAGCGGATTTTACCTTTATGAATATGCAGGGCGGACAGACGGTGATTATCTGGATGACTTAAGATTATACAATGGAGCGATTGTTCACATTTCTTCACAGACAACGATTACACTTTATTCAGATAATGCGCAGACAGAAAACATTCTTTATGAAAATAATCCACTGGCAGGACAAGAGCCTTTGGTAGTAAAAAAAGACCTGACCGTAGGTCCTGATCTTCCGGCAGGGGTGTATGATCTGATACTGGTCAGTGGAGAAGGCAGTGTGGACGTTGATATTTATACAGAATATGGTGAATCTATGGAGACAAAAAATCTGTATCTGGGCGAGAATTGCACAGACGGAAAGGAATATAAGAATCTTGTTCTTCCGAAAAATGCGCAGATTACATTAGATGACAATATGGAACTCAGACTGACTCCAAGCGAGCATATATCAACGACGGATTATTATGAATATTACAATTATTAGAGATAAGAATTAAGATGTAAGATAACTGGCAGACAGGAGGGCGCTTAAAATGGCAAACAAAATCTCAGACGAGACCATTGAGTATGTGGGTATTCTGGCGAAGCTGGAACTTTCAGAGAAAGAGAAAGAAGAAGCCAAGGCAGATATGGAAAAAATGTTGGACTACATTGATGTATTAAATGAACTCGACACGGATGGAATTGAACCGATGTCTCATGTATTTCCGGTGAATAATGTATTTCGCGAAGACGTTGTGACAAATGGTGATGGCAGCAGTGATACATTGGCGAATGCACCACTTATGAAGGATCAGAGCTTCAAGGTGCCGAAGACAATCGGATAGGAGGAGACGAGTTATGGATATTATGAGTCTGACAGCAGTGGAACTCGGAAAGAAAATAAAAGCAAAAGAAATTTCAGTTACGGAAGCCACGCAGGCATATCTGGATCAGATTGAAAAGGTAGAGAATGATGTGCACAGCTATGTGACCATTGATAAAGAGGGTGCATTAAAGCGTGCCGAAGAAGTTCAGAAGATGATCGATGACGGAACACTTCTGAGTCCTCTTGCAGGTGTTCCGGTGGCAATCAAGGATAATATGTGCACGAAAGGGACGAGAACAACTTGCAGTTCCAAAATTCTGGAAAATTTTGTTCCAACCTTTACTTCAGAGGCAGTTTTGAACTTGGAAAAAGCCGGTGCAGTCATAATCGGAAAGACTAATATGGATGAATTCGCCATGGGAAGTACAACCGAGACTTCTTATTATGGAGTGACAAGAAATCCATGGAATCTGGGACATGTGCCAGGCGGTTCTTCAGGTGGCTCCTGCGCAGCAGTGGCAGCAGGTGAGTGCGCTTATGCACTTGGTTCTGATACAGGTGGATCTATCCGTCAGCCGAGTTCATTTTGTGGTGTAACGGGGATTAAACCGACTTATGGAACGGTATCCAGGTACGGACTGATTGCTTACGGTTCTTCGCTGGATCAGATCGGACCAATTGCGAAAGATGTGACAGATTGTGCGACTATCCTTGAGACAATCGCTTCTCATGATGTAAAAGACAGTACTTCCGTGGAGCGGGAATATGACTTTACTTCGGCATTGACAGACGACGTGAAAGGTATGAAGATTGGTATTCCGAGAGATTACTTTGGGGATGGATTAAGCGCAGACGTAAAAGAGCAGATTTTAAATGCAGTGAAGGTCCTGGAAGAAAAAGGCGCAGTTGTAGAAGAATTTGACTTAAGTCTTGTGAAATATGCGATTCCGGCATACTACATTATTGCAGATGCTGAGGCAAGTTCCAACCTGGCACGTTTTGATGGCGTAAAATATGGTTACCGCACAGAAGAATACGAAGGACTTCATAACATGTACAAAAAGACACGTTCCGAAGGATTCGGAGCAGAAGTAAAGCGCAGGATCATGCTTGGATCTTTTGTATTAAGCTCTGGATATTATGATGCTTACTATCTGAAAGCACTTCGTACAAAGGCACTGATTAAACAGGCATTTGACAAAGCATTTGCAAAATATGATATGATCGTGGCTCCGGCGGCTCCGACAACGGCACCAGAGCTTGGAAAGAGCTTAAGTGATCCGATGAAAATGTATTTGAGTGACATTTACACAATCTCCGTGAACCTGGCAGGACTTCCTGGAATCAGTATTCCGGTAGGAAAAGATTCCAAAGGTCTTCCGGTCGGCATGCAGCTTATCGGAGACTGCTTCCAGGAGAAAAAAATTATCCAGGCAGCCTACACATTTGAACAGACAAGAACTTATGAAGCACCACAGTTTGTGAAGGAGGGAAGATAGTTATGGCAAAGCAGTATGAGACAGTCATTGGACTTGAGGTTCACGTAGAACTTGCGACAAAGACAAAGATTTTCTGTGGTTGCAGCACTCAGTTCGGAGGTGCGCCAAATACCCACACATGTCCGGTATGTACTGGTATGCCAGGTTCCCTTCCGGTACTGAACAGACAGGTAGTAGAGTATGCAATGGGAATCGGACTTGCGACACATTGTGATATTACAAGAGTATGCAAATTTGACCGTAAGAATTACTTCTATCCGGATAACCCACAGAACTATCAGATTTCCCAGTTATATTTACCAATCGCAAGAAATGGTTATGTAGAGATCGAAGTTGGCGATACGAAGAAAAAAATACGGATCCATGAAATGCATATGGAGGAAGATGCCGGTAAGCTGATCCATGACGAGTGGGACGATACATCACTGGTAGATTACAACCGAAGCGGTGTACCGCTTGTGGAGATTGTATCGGAGCCGGATATGCGATCTTCTGAGGAAGTTATTGCATATCTGGAAAAACTTCGTACAACTATTCAGTATCTTGGTGCTTCTGACTGCAAATTGCAGGAGGGCTCTATGAGAGCGGACGTGAACCTGTCCGTTCGTGAAATGGGAACCAGTGAATTCGGAACAAGAACGGAGATGAAGAACCTGAACTCCTTTAAGGCAATTGCAAGAGCCATCGAAGGAGAACGGGAGCGTCAGATCGAGCTTCTGGAAGCCGGAAAGAAAGTTGTTCAGGAGACGAGACGCTGGGATGACAATAAAGAATCATCACATGCAATGCGTTCCAAAGAAGATGCACAGGATTACCGTTACTTCCCGGAACCGGATCTTGTCCCGATTGTTATCAGCCAGGAATGGATTGACCGGGTTAAGAAACGACAGCCGGAATTCCGTGAGGAAAAATTAAAGCGTTACAAGAAAGAGTTCGATATTCCACAATATGATGCAGAAATCCTCACAGAATCTAAACATATGGCGGATATCTTTGAAGAAACAACTGCTTTATGTGGAAAACCTAAGAAAGTTTCCAACTGGCTCATGGTGGAGACGATGCGGCTCTTAAAAGAACATAACATGGAATCAGAAGATATTACATTTACACCGGAGAACCTTGCGAAACTAATCGAGCTTGCAGATGCAGGAACAATCAACAGCTCGGTGGCGAAAGAAGTTTTTGATCATGTGTTCGAGGAAAATGTAGATCCAGAAAAGTATGTTGAAGAACACGGGCTTAAAACGGTCAATGACGAAGGAGCACTTATAGAAGTTCTCGAAAAAGTTATTGCAGATAATCCACAGGCTGTAGTAGACTATAAGGGTGGAAAAGAGAAGGCACTTGGAGCACTGGTAGGTCAGACGATGAAAGCAATGAAGGGGAAAGCAAATCCCGGACTGGTCAACCAGAAGCTTCGTGAGATGTTAAAGTAAAAAGAGTGGCCTGGCTTTTGCCGGGTTACTTTTTTGCACGGAATAAATAGTTATAAAAACAAAAGAGTATATAAGGAGGTCGCCATGGGAGGATTTTTTGGTGTAGTATCAAAGCAGGACTGTGTCCTGGAATTATTTTACGGAGTAGACTATCACTCACATCTTGGCACAAGACGAGGAGGAATGGCAGTTTATGGAGAGGATGGATTTTACCGTGCCATTCATAATATAGAGAATTCTCCATTCCGTACAAAGTTTGATCATGATGTGTCAGAAATGAAAGGATATCTTGGAATTGGCTGTATTTCCGATTATGATCCGCAGCCACTTTTGATTCAGTCACACCTTGGAAGCTTTGCAATCACAACAGTCGGAAAAGTTAATAACTATGAGGAACTGTTAAAAGGTCTGTTTGAGAAGGATCATTCACATTTTCAGGAAATGACTAACGGGCAGATCAATGTGACAGAGCTTGTAGCGGCGCTAATCTGTGAGAAAGAATCCATAGTAGAAGGAATCAAATATGTACAGGACGTTGTAGATGGTTCTATGACGATGCTTGTCATGACAAAAGAAGGAATCTATGGTGCAAGGGACAGGTATGGGCGAACACCTCTTGTGATAGGTAAGAAGGATGATTCTTACTGTCTTTCATTTGAAAGTCATGCTTATATTAACTTGGGCTATACCGATTATAAGGAACTGGGACCTTGCGAGGTCGTCTATGTGACATCGGAGGGAGTAGAAGAAATACGCCCGGCAAGAACTGGCAAGATGAAGATCTGTTCTTTCCTGTGGGTATACTATGGATATCCGACTTCTGCGTATGAAGGGGTAAATGTTGAGGAAATGCGTTACCGTTGCGGAAGTATGCTGGCAAAGCGTGATGGAGATAGTGTGCATCCGGATATTGTAGCAGGTGTGCCGGATTCAGGTATTGCTCATGCAATCGGATATGCAAATGAATCAGGAATTCCGTATGCAAGACCATTTATCAAATACACACCGACATGGCCGAGATCATTTATGCCGACCAACCAAAGTCAGCGTGACCTGATCGCGAGAATGAAGCTGATCCCTGTACAGGCTCTGATCGAAGACAAGAAATTACTCTTGATCGATGACTCGATCGTCCGTGGAACACAGCTTCGTGAGACAACAGAGTTTTTATATAGAAGCGGAGCGAAGGAAGTGCATATCCGCCCGGCATGTCCACCGCTTCTTTATGGATGTAAATACCTGAACTTCTCAAGATCGAAATCCGAGATGGATCTGATCACGAGAAGAGTCATTCAGGAGCAGGAAGGCGGAGAAGTATCTGCAGAGGTATTAAAAGAGTATTCAGATCCATGCTCCGACCGCTATGCAAATATGATCGAAGAAATTCGAAGAATCCAGAACTTTACGTCACTAAGATACCATAGACTGGACGATCTTTTAGAGTCTATTGGAATTGATCCAAGTCAGGTATGTACGTATTGCTTCGATGGGCGGGAGTAATTTTTGAAAAGTTCAGTTGAAATTATATAACATAATAAAAATCCAGACTATTTTATCCTCCGCAGAGCGAGACATTACAATGAGCCTGATAAAGCAGGAAAAGTGCAAGTAAAGACTTTCACTTTTCCTACAGTCTCATTTACATCGCTCTGAAGTCGAGAAAAATAGTCTGGATTTTTTATAGTTATTGGCGAACTGGAACTTTTCACAAGTTATGCGCCGAAAGAAGTGGAAAAATAATGCATTCAGTCAGAAAAATCAGGTGGATTTTCTGTTCTGCAGTTTCCGGTAGTATATAATCAATAAAACTTACATGCTGACACGAAGCTGCTTATTAAGGTTGCAACGCTTTCAATACACTACTTTCGGCTTCTATCTGGCTTTTGAGTTCGAGGATAAGTGTGCATTGCTGACGGATGTCTGCGGAGCGAATCTCGCATTGTTCTTTGATTCTGTGCAGGCGTTCTGCATAGAGCTGGACACTGTGATTATCAAGAGGCTTGTCTTTCAGCATGGCTTCTTCTAACACAGCTTTCTGATACATTTTCTCAACAGTTTCTAATTGTTTCAGCAGTTCTGGTATTTTCTTCAAATATTCCCCGTATACTTCCAGTTGCTGACATTCTTTCTGAGTGTTCATAAGTAATTCCATGGCAAACTCCAATCTTTATAATTTATAGAAAAATGACATTAGTAGTTCTTAATAATAGTATAAAGTACTTGGAGCTGAAATGCATTATGATCTTATTTTTTTACTGCTGTAAAATTAACGTGTGAATTTAATTGTAAAGAAGAAAAAGAATTGTTATACTAAGAAAAAGAACTGAAAGGAAGCGGTGAAAATGCCAAATATAAAACCAATTTCTGATTTGAGAAATTATACAGAAGTTTTAAAAGAAACAAGTGAAGGTGCTCCGGTATTTTTGACTAAAAATGGCAGAGGTGAGTACGTGATTTTGGATATGAAAGATTATGATAGAATGAAAGCAGAATTAGCATTGATGGCTGAATCAGGGAAAGGTGAAAAATCGGTAAAGGAAGAGGATTGGATGTCAACGGAGGAAGTGGAGGAAGATTATGAGTAGTTTTGTATCCCTTGAGGATGTGAAAAAAATATATCAGATGGGCGAGGTGCAGATTATGGCCGCGGCCGGTATTGATTTCCAGATTGAGAGGGGAGAATTTGCGGTTGTGGTAGGCCCAAGTGGTGCCGGAAAGACAACGATTCTGAATATTCTTGGAGGAATGGATACGGCAAGCTCCGGGCGTGTGATCGTGGACGGAAAAGATATTGCACAGTATTCACCGAGACAATTGACAGCATATAGAAGAGATGACATTGGTTTTGTATTTCAGTTTTATAATCTGATCCCGAACCTGACTGCTCTTGAAAATGTAGAATTAGCTCTTCAGATCTGTAAGAATCCTATGGATGCCCAGGAGGTTATGGAAGATGTAGGACTTGGTGAGCGTCTGGATAATTTTCCGGCGCAGCTATCTGGTGGAGAACAGCAGAGGGTTTCCATTGCAAGAGCGCTTGCAAAGAATCCGAAGCTTTTGCTGTGTGACGAGCCGACAGGAGCGCTGGATTACAATACAGGTAAGGCGATTTTGAAACTTTTGCAGGATACTTGCAGGGAAAAGGGGATGACTGTAATTCTGATCACACACAACTCTGCAATTGCGCCAATGGCGGACCGTGTCATTAAGATAAAGAATGGTATGGTATCAGAGATGATAGTGAACGAACACCCAGTTCCAGTCGAGTCGATTGAGTGGTAAAGAAAGGCATTACATATGAAAATGAAACCAACACATAAAGATTTCTATATGGAGATCCGAAAGAGTCCGGGACGTTTCCTGTCTATTTTATTTATTGTGGCACTGGGTGTTGCATTTTTCTCAGGAATTCGTGCATCGGAGCCGGATATGAGACTGACGGGAGATACATATTTTGATGAAAGCAATCTTATGGATATTAAAGCGCTCAGTACATATGGCGTGACACAGGACGATGTGGACGCGATTTTGAAAATCGACGGAGTAGAACATGCAGAGGGCGCGTACAGCGCGGACTTCATGCAGGTCGTAGATAAGAAACAAAAAGTTCTGCATGTGATATCTTTACAGGATGAGATGAATCAGGTGAAGTTAAGTGACGGACGGATGCCCCAAAAAGCAGGGGAATGTCTGGCAGACCAGGATGCAGGATATAAGGTCGGAGATACAATTAAATTGCGTTCTGGAACGTCTGATGAGGTTATAGATACTCTGACGACAGATACGCTGAAAGTTGTCGGCCTTTGTAGCAGTCCGATGTACATTTCTTATGGACGCGGAAGTGCAACGATTGGTACCGGAACTATCAGTGCATTTGTCATGGTGCCGGAAGAGACGTTTGATATGGACGTATACACAGAAGTATATGTGCAGGTCAAAGGTGCAAAAAATGAAGTAGCATTTACGGACGGATATGATAAGAAAGTAGAGAAAGTCCTGGATCAGATCGAAGATATTACGGACGAACGAGCCGAAATTCGAAAGCAGGAGCTGGTAAATGAAGCACAAGAGAAGATTGATGAGGCGAGAGAAGAACTGGAGCAGGGCAGAGCGGACGCAGCTTCGGAACTTGCAGATGCGGCGGCTAAGATAGCAGACGCCGAGGAGCAGTTGACGAGTGGAAAAGCACAGATTACCAGTGGTAAAAAGCAGATTGCCAGTGCTAAGAATACATTGAGCAAAAAAGAAAGCGAACTGGAACAGGCACAGAATCAATATAATGCCGGACTTGCACAGCTTCAGGAAGGTGAGGCTCAATATGAAGCCGGACTTGCACAATATGAGGCTGCGAAACCGGAAGCAGAAGCAAAGATTCAGTCTGGAAGAGAAGAGATTGAGAAGAAGAAACAGGAACTTGCGGAAGCACCGGCACAGTTAGAACAGTTGAAGCAAATGGTTGCAGGATTAGAGCAGAAACAGACAGCAGGGATTATTACGGAGGAAGAAGAAGCAACTTTAAAAGAGTTGAAGGAAAATCAAATCCCACAGCTAGAATATTTTATTGCAAATGGTGAACAGCTCATTGCATCTGGCGAGGCCGAACTGGATACTGCCCAGAAGCAGCTTGATGACACTGCAGCAACTCTGGCTCAGACGAAGTCAGAGCTTGACGCTGCGAAGGCTTCTTTAAATGGTGTTCCGCAGCAGCTTGCAAGTGGAAAAGCCCAGATTCAGTCCGGATGGGCTGAAATTCGAAAGCAGGAGAAGAAGCTGGAAGAGGGAGCAGCAGAAATCGCGGAAAATGAAGCGAAAGTTGCAGAGGCAAAAATTGAGTATGCCAATGGTGAAGAGGAGGCTGCCCAGAAGATTGCAGAAGGCGAACAGAAAATTGCGGACGCAGAGGCAAAGGTTCAGGATATCGAAAAACCAACCTGGTATGTCTATGACCGTGATACTTTGACTGAGTATTCCGGGTACGGAGAAAACGCGGAGCGTCTAGGTGCGATTGGCCGTGTCTTCCCGGTATTATTCTTTCTTGTCGCGGCGCTGATTAGTCTGACTAGCATGACGCGAATGGTAGAAGAGCAAAGAACCGCAATCGGAACCATGAAAGCACTTGGATATAGCAAGATGTCCATCGCGAAGAAATATCTTGGATATGCGTTGATCGCGACAGCAGGCGGCAGTGTATTGGGTGTGCTGATCGGTGAAAAGATATTGCCATATATCATTGTCTATGCATATGGAATATTATATCAGCATATTACACATATTCTGATCCCATATCAATGGATCTATGCCTGGATGGCAGCGGCAGCAGCAATTGTATGTACAATGGCAGCAACATTTTTTGCATGTTACAAAGAACTTGTAGCACAGCCGGCAGTACTGATGCGCCCACCGGCACCTAAAAATGGACAAAGAGTTTTCTTAGAAAGAATAAAATTTATTTGGAAACATTTAAGTTTCACATGGAAGTCTTGTATCCGTAACTTAACCAGATATAAGAAACGTTTCTTTATGACAGTTTTTGGAATTGGCGGTTGTATGGGATTGATGCTGGTTGGATATGGAATCAAAGATTCCTGTTATGAAATTGCAGAACTGCAGTTCCGGGATATTCAGATGTATGATGGAAGTGTCTACCTGAAAGAAGACATTTCAGATGAGACAAGACAGAATCTCCTGGATTATATGAAGGATGATTCGGACATCAGTCATTATATGCAGACCAGCATGAAGAATGTAACACTTGTCAATGGAAAGAATAAACGTGATACTTATCAGGTCGTATTTTCGGAACCGAAAGACGTAAAAGATTATTTTGATTTCCACGACCGGAAATCAAAAGAGGAATATACGCTTGATGATGAAGGTGTCATTATTTCTGAGAAAACCGGAAAGCTTTTGAATGCAAAAGCAGGGGATACCATTGAAATTAAAGACGAAGAGAATGGTAACAAGAAAGTAAAAATTGCTCATATTTGCGAGAACTATATGGGACACTATATTTTCTTCACTCCTTCTTATTATGAAAAAGTGTATGGTGAGAATTCGGAATATAACAGTATTTTCTTTGCAGGACAAAAAGGAGATACGCAGGAAGACTATAACAAGATTGGTGAAGACATTCTGACTCAGGACGGAGCGCTTAGCGTCAGCTATATGCGTGATATTGAAAAACAGTTGGACGATATGCTAAAAAGTCTGAATCTGGTTATTGTAGTACTAATCATTTCTGCAGGAATGCTTGCATTTGTCGTACTATATAACCTTAATACTGTTAATATCACGGAGCGGCAGAGGGAACTGGCAACCTTGAAAGTGCTAGGATTTTATGATCTGGAAGTGGCAGAACACGTATATCGTGAAAATGTACTTTTGACATTCATCGGAGCGGCGGTAGGAGTGGTGCTTGGAAAATTCCTGCATGCCTTTATCATTGATACGGTGGAAGTAGACACAGCCATGTTCGGAAGAAATATTAACTTTTCAAGTTACATGTACAGTCTGCTATTTACAATTCTGTTTTCATTGATCGTAAATGGAATTATGTATTTTAAATTGAAGAAGATTGATATGGTAGAATCACTCAAGAGTATTGAATAAATGGAATTGAAGCCAAGATGTAAGAAAAACTCCTTCCATGGATAAAACTGTGGAAGGAGTTTGTTTTTTAAATTCAAGATTGCAGATTCAGAATTTTTCTTTCAGAAATTATTATATGATGTTGGGACCCTGGCATCATTATGTTATTCCATATCAAAATCAAGCTCCTGACTGGCAAAGAATTTCTGGACATATTCGTCCCAGGCTTTTTCTACACTTTTATCCATGGTAAATGTATTCATGGAAGTCCCGGTGATGCATTGAAGTGCCAGTCCGTCATAGCGGAAATTAAGATACAGTCCCTGGATTTCCGTAGGGCGGTAGGTCAGATCATGCTCAGTGAGAAAGGATTCGAACTGATCTTTTGCTAGAGATAATATGAATTTGAAATTTAACGGAGTTTTCTTTCCACGGATTACCTGGAAGAAAAAATCGCGCACTTCTCCCCAGGTGGAATACTCCTTTTCAAAAGCTTCATCAAAAAAGTCTTTATGGATTCTACCATCTACCTGGAAGCGGTTAAAAGTAGTTACTTCTCCCTCGATCAGGGAAAAAGTATCAAATGTTGGTTTTAAAAGCAGGTGGGACATACAGACCTTTGCTTTCAGATTAAGAACGATCATAGTGAAAACCTCTCTGGATAATTATTAGAGATATTATAGCATAATTTTTGTAGTATTATAATTCTAATTTTTTAAAAAGCTTTTCAATAAATTTTAAATCGAGTATAATTATTTCTATGTGACATAGCCTTGGGGAAGGCATAATGCAGTTTGCGGATATGTGCTGACTGAAAATAAGCGCAGATTTGCAAAAGATATACAGAAATAAAGAGGTAAGAGAGGAAAAAAACTTGGGGAAAAAGACAATAGAAGAAAATACGATCACGGAGGGGATTATCTGGAAGCAGCTTCTGATATTTTTCTTCCCGATCATGCTGGGAACTTTAATCCAACAATTATATACAACCGTGGATACGATTATCGTCGGACGCTTTGTGGGGAAGGCGGCATTAGCCAGCGTAGGCGGTCCGGCGGCTGTTTTATCAACGATTGTTGTTACATTTTTTAATGGACTGGCAAATGGAGCGGCAGTTGTCATTGCGCAGTATTACGGAGCAAAAGACAAAGGAAGACTGCATACAGGACTTCATACTGCATATTTATTTTCCATTGTGGTCAGCCTCGTAATATCTGTAGTGGGAGCAGTGCTGACACCATGGCTGCTTAAGATCATGAACACTCCACAAGATATGATGGCATCATCAACTACATATTTACGCATTTATTTTATGGGAATCTTATTTACGCTGGTCTATAATATGGGAGCGGCGATCATGAGAGCAGTCGGAGATTCCAAAAGACCGCTTCTTTATCTGGTGGTCTGTTGCGTACTGAATATAGGTCTGGATATATTCATGGTAGTTATATTAAAAATGGGAATTGCAGGAGCAGCACTGGCAACAGTATTTTCCCAGTGTGTCAGTGCATTTCTTGTGACCTGGTCTTTGACAAAAGACTATGATTCTATGAAACTACAATTCAGAGAACTTCGCATGGAAGCATGTGTTCTAAAAAGAGAGTTGAAAATCGGTATACCGGGAGCTCTGCAGGCATGCGCTTATGGAGTGACCAATGTAGTCATTCAGGCATCAATCAATAGCTTTGGAACGGATACTGCAGCAGGATGGGCGGCTTATGGAAAATTAGATTTGATTTTCTGGACAGTATCCAGTGCACTGGGAGCTGCGGTCACAACATTTGTCGGACAGAATTATGGCGCAGGTAAGTGGGACCGGGTATACAAGAGTATCCGGGTAAACATTGGTATTTCTTATGTATTTACAGGTATGATCATCTTTACATTGTATGCATTTTGTGAGCCAATGTATCACATGTTCACAACGGATCCGAAGGTGATCGACATAGGTGTGTATATGCTCCGGTTTCTGATACCGAGTTATCTGCTCAGTATTCTGCTTGAAAACCTGGACGGTGGACTTCGCGGAGTCGGAGATGTACTGTGGCCTACGATATTTACATTTGGAGGATTGTTTTTAATACGACTCCCGTGGGTTATGATTCTGACTCCGATTTATCATAAGGTGGAGATTTTGCTGATTAGTTATCCTATTGCATGGGGAGGAACACTTCTATTCGTAATACCGTATTATTTCTGGAAGAAGAAAAAGTGTTTCAACAAAATATGCAGTGAAAAATAAAGCGAAATTTATGGATTTTTGCGAAATAATTCTCAAAAGTCAAAAAATTCTTTACAAATAAGCAATAAAGTATTATTATACAAAAAAAGATAGAAATCTTCAGGGCAGGGTGAGATTCCCTACCGGCGGTAAAGCCCGCGAGCCGAGAGGCATGATTCGGTGAGATTCCGAAGCCGACAGTATAGTCTGGATGAGAGAAGAAGACGGTACATATAGTTTTAGTTATGAATGCGGTATCGAGGCTCTGAGATGGTAGACCATTTCAGAGTTTCTTTATTTTCACAGATAATTAGTCATGAAGTTGTGATTAAAGTACCAGTGAACAAAACCCCTGTAGATTATCTGCAGGGGTTTTGTTCTAAGATAAAAAGAAAGAAGGAATGTATGTGACAGACCAGGATTATATGAAACGTGCAATAGAACTTGCAAAAAAAGGAGAAGGATGGACGAATCCTAATCCGATGGTCGGAGCGGTCATCGTAAAGGATGGACGTATTATCGGCGAAGGCTATCATGCCAGATGCGGAGAGCTACATGCGGAACGAAATGCAATTGCTTCTCTTACTGAATCAGCCGAAGGGGCAACGCTGTACGTTACATTGGAACCATGTTGTCATTATGGAAAGACGCCGCCGTGTACGGAAGCAATTTTAGAGCAGAAGATAAAAAAAGTAGTGATTGGATCCAGAGACCCAAATCCGAAAGTGGCAGGAAAGGGAGCGAAGATATTAAGAGATGCCGGTGTAGCGGTTGTGGAAGATTTTATGAGAGACAAATGTGATGAATTAAATCCAATATTTTTTCATTATATAACGACTAAAACACCATACGTAGTTATGAAGTATGCAATGACGCTGGATGGGAAAATTGCAACAAAGACAGGAGCTTCAAAATGGATCACCCAAGAAGCCGCACGCAGAGAAGTACAGTATATGCGTCATCGGTATATGGGAATCATGGTCGGGATAGGAACGGTACTTGCTGATGATCCAATGCTGAATGTCCGGGTAGAAGGGCTTAAAAGTCCGGTCAGGATTATCTGTGACAGTAAGTTAAGAATTCCACTGGACAGCCAGATCGTAAAAAGTGCGAGGGAGTACCGGACGATTGTAGCCTATGCAGATCTGGAGAATGTAGAGAAGAAAAAAGAAATTTTGCAGACAATGGGAGTGGAAACCGTATTTTGTCCGGATATGAAAAAACATGTTAATCTGAAGCATTTGATGGAGTATCTGGGAAAAGAAAATATCGACAGCATTTTACTGGAAGGTGGAGGAACTTTAAATGACAGTGCACTACAGGCCGGAGTTGTCCAGGAGGTGCAGGCATTTATTGCACCAAAAATCTTTGGCGGAGCAGGAAGCCGGACTCCGGTGGATGGAATTGGGATAGAGCTTCCGTCTCAGGCAGCGGTACTAAAGTTCAAAGATATCTGCCAGATTGGAGAAGACCTAAAAATTACCTGTCAGGTCTTAAGAAAAGAACAGGAGGAATTATGTTTACAGGAATTGTAGAAGAAGTGGGAAAAGTCCGTTATATTCAGTTGAATGGGAATTCAGGAGTATTGGCGGTGAAGGCAGCAAAAGTACTGGAAGGTACGAAAATCGGAGACAGTATTGCGGTAAATGGAGTATGTCTGACAGTCACTTCCCTGCAGCCTGACGGATTTACGGCAGATGTCATGGCAGAGACGATCAGAAGGAGCAGTCTTGGAAATTGTAAGATTGGAAGTTATGTAAATCTTGAACGGGCAATGGCAGCGGATGGAAGATTCGGAGGCCATATTGTGAGCGGCCATATTGACGGAACAGGAGTTATCAGGTCAATGATCCAAGAGGAAAACGCAGTCTGGGTATCCATTAAAACTTCACAGCGGATATTAGATCTGATCGTGGAAAAGGGGTCTGTCTGCATCGATGGAATCAGCCTGACGGTTGCGAAGGTAGACGATGAAGGGTTTCAGGTATCAGTCATTCCACATACAGGGGAAGAGACGATACTTCTGAAAAAAGCATCAGGAGATCTTGTGAATCTGGAAAATGACATAATCGGAAAATATGTAGAAAAATTAATGGGGATTGGAAAAAAAGAAGAGTCCAAATTGGAACATGAGAAAAAGACAGGAATTACAATGGAGTTTCTGGAAGAATTTGGATTTTAAATATACAGCAACAAAAAAAAGAATAACGGAGGAAGAACAGATGGAACAAAAGTATCAATATAATACAGTAGAAGAGGCAATCCGGGATTTACAAGATGGAAAGATCATCCTTGTTACAGATGACCCGGACAGAGAAAATGAAGGAGACATGATCTGTGCTGCTCAGTTTGCGACCCAGGAAAATATTAATTTTATGGCAACGCATGCAAAGGGACTGATCTGTACGCCGATGAGCGCAGAACTGGCAGCAAAGCTTAATTTTCCACAGATGGTTTCAGAAAATACCGATAATCATGAAACAGCATTTACGGTATCGATTGATCACGTAGATACAACAACCGGTATATCGGCAGCAGAACGTGCATATACGATGATGAAATGTGTGGATGATACATCAAGACCAGAAGATTTCAGAAGACCGGGCCATGTATTCCCGCTGGTGGCAAAAAAGGGCGGAGTACTTGTGCGTAACGGTCACACAGAGGCAACGACAGATCTTGTAAGACTGGCAGGACTAAAAGAATGTGGTGTATGTTGTGAGGTCATGAAGGAAGACGGAACGATGATGCGTACACCAGAACTCTGGGAGTTGGCCCGTAAGTATCATCTTACATTTATTACGATTAAGGATCTGCAGGATTATTTGAGAATTCACGAAAAACATGTAAAAGAAGAAGCAGTGGCAGATCTTCCAACACAGTATGGAGAATTTAAGATTCATGGATATGTGAATGACATTACAGGAGAGCATCATCTTGCTTTGGTAAAAGGAGAAATCGGGGAAGGAGAAAATGTACTTTGCAGAGTCCATTCAGAATGCCTGACCGGAGATGCTTTTGGTTCTCTTCGCTGTGACTGCGGATTGCAGCTTCAGACGGCAATGCGCCAGGTGGAGGAAGAGGGAAGAGGAATCATTCTCTACATGAGACAGGAGGGAAGAGGAATCGGACTGATCAATAAGATCAAAGCATATGAACTTCAGGAACGTGGATATGATACAGTCGAGGCGAATGTTCAACTGGGATTTGCCCCAGATCTCAGAGAGTACTGGGTCGGAGCTCAGATTTTATCAGACCTGGGCGTGAAATCCTTAAGACTTCTTACCAATAACCCGGATAAAGTCTATGGGCTTCAGGATTTCGGACTGGAAATTAAGGAAAGAGTACCATTAGAGATCCAGCCACAAAAATATGATCTGAATTATATGAAAACAAAACAGGAAAAAATGGGACACATTTTCAAAGAAATACAATTATAAAAAAGAATGCAGGAGGAAGAAGAACATGAAACAGATTCAGGTAATTGAAGGAAAAGTAGTAGCACCAGAGGGAATGAAAGTCGGAATCGTAGCAGCCAGATTTAATGAAATTATTGTCAATAAGTTATTAGGCGGAGCTGTTGACGGACTTGTGAGACATGGTGTAGAAGAAGAAAATATTACAGCAGCATGGGTGCCGGGAGCATTTGAAATACCAATCACAGCGCAGAAAATGGCGCAGTCAGGAAAGTACGATGCAGTCATCTGTGTAGGTGCAGTTATTCGTGGAGATACATCTCATTATGATCTGGTGTGTAACGAATCAGCAAAAGGAATTGCACAGATCGAGCTTGCAACAGGTATTCCTGTTTTATTTGGAATCATTACAACAGAAAATATTGAACAGGCAATTGCACGTGCCGGAAGTAAGGCTGGCAATAAAGGTTATGATTGTGCGTTATCAGCAATTGAGATGGTGAATCTGATAAAACAGTTATAAAATTTGACTTTTATTCTTATACAAAGTAAAATAAACTATGTATGTCTTTTTAAAGATGTACATAGTTTATTTGTTTATTGGAGAATGAAAATGTTTGAAAAGAATAAAGAAAAAATGAAGGAAAAAATGGAGCCGGATAAAGTGCTTCGTTTTGCGATTGTTGCGGTAATCCTCTTGTTTTTGATCGGTGCGCTGATTATTGGAACACGAATGATGAATCCGCGAGTGGATGCGACAGAAGGAGTAAAGAAACTGACAGAACTGGAAGATGCCAATGTTCAGAAGATTGATGCCAAGATTCAGGAATTAGAGCAGACAGAAGCAGATGAGGCGGCAGCGTGGAAAGCAAAGTCTGCAAAAGAAAAGATGGATGGCTGCATTGTGCTTGGCGACAGTACTGCACTTGGCTTCAGACAGAATGACATCTTGAGTAAGTCGCAGGTGAAGTCAAAGGATGGAGCAACGGTCAGCGATGCGGAAGGTTCCGGATTAAATGAGCTTTTGACAGCCGTAACAGAAGCAGAGACTGCACCACAGAAGCTTATCCTCTGTATCGGAAGAGGAGATGTAGCAGTCAGTGGAGAGACAGCGGATGCATTTGCAGCGAATTACAAAAGCTTTGTTGAGCAGGTGAAAGCAGCATTGCCGGATACGAAAGTTTATGTATGCAGTATCCCGGCATACCTGTCACTGACAAGTACAGGTGATGCGACAGGTTCAGCCGATTCAGATGCTAAAGATACAACTGACAACTCGGATTTTAAGAGCAGTACAGATTCTAAGAGCAGTACAGATTCTAAGAGCAGCACAGATTCTAAGAGCAATAGTGATAGTGATACATCATCAGATGATAGTAGTTCGTCCAAGATGAGTACCGCGCTGGATGTAACTTCATACAATGAAGCTTTGAAGGCTCTTTGTAAGGAAGAAAAAGTGAAATATGTAGACACAACAGATCTTACGGACGCTTCTTATTATGGGGAGGACGGAAGTACAATGACAAAAGCCTATTATGAGGCTTGTATTAATAAAATTCTGGAGGCAGCGTTTAGAAATTATGTTATTCAATAGTATCACATTTATATGTGTATTTTTACCAGTTATTTTCATATTGTATTATCTGCTTCCGGGAAAGATAAAAGACATTGCCCTGGTTGCAGGGGGAGCAGTTTTTTTTGCATGGGGAGCCCCGGTCAATCTGGTCGTTCTGGCGTTTTTTATATTGTTTAATTATGCTGTGGGAATTCAGATGGAAGGCTACATGCGAAGAAGAAGGAGTACGGAGCAGTTATTTGCTGGAAGCATACTGATCAATATTATAGTATATGTGTTCTTTGCATTTATCGGACAACGCGTAGGCTTTATTTCGGAAGTGCCGGTCGGAATAGGAATCTGTATCTTACAGGTGCTTTCTTATCTGATTGAGATTCACCGGGGAAATGTAAAGGCTCAGAAAAGTATTCTGGATTTTGCAGTTTACATAGCAATGTTTCCGTTGTTCCTGGCAGGACCGGTCGTAAAATATCCGCAGATCCGAAAGGAATTAAAGACTCGCAAATTGTCTTGGGCAAAGGCTGGCGAAGGAATTACTTTATTTGTATGTGGTTTTGCAAAGAAAGTTATCATTGCAGATTACCTGGCAGATTCATTCACCAAGATCATGTCTTTGAAGGCAGGCGAGTTGTCTGTGTTTGGTGCATGGCTGGGATGTGCAATCTTCATGTTCCAGATTTACTTTGCGTTCAGTGGATACTGTGATATGGCAGTGGGACTTTGCAGAATGCTCGGATTTGATATAAAGAAAAATTTCCGCTATCCATATGTAGCACGTAACATAACAACATTTGTACGCCGTTTTAACAGCTCTGTTTTTGCATGGTTCTGGGATTACATCTGTGAACCACTCTGGGGCGGCTGGCTTGGAACACTTGTATCCGGAATTCTGATGGGACTTTGGTATGCAGGTATGTGGAAGAATGCACCGTGGCAGGTAACGGTCACAGGTGGATTGCTCTGGGGTATCTACCTTGCATTCTGGCAGATCGTGGAGCGTTATGCACTGCCATTTTTAAAGAGATTACCACCTGTGCTTGGGCAGATTTATACATGGTTTTTTACAGCACTTGGCTGGGTATTTTTCTTCGGTAAGACACCGGCAGCGTCATTTGGTTATCTGAAAGTGATGTTTGGATTTGGCGGAGGCGATGTGGTTGGTATCATGGGAAGATATCTTTTCCTTGGAAATGTGTTCGTTCTTGTAGTGGCATTTCTTGCAAGTACACCACTTCCGAATCTTATCTGGAAGAAGATTCTGGTATTTGGAAAGAAAGATAAAAAAGAAAAGAATAAAAAACGTCTGGAGAGAGGCAGAAGTGCAGTATTTGTATTCGCAGCCGTGATCATGATCCTGTGTCTTGTGAATGTGACAGGAGCAGGAAGGACATTTTTCAAAGAGACGGTGAAAGATACCCAGGCGAAACTGGATACAGTTCTTGGAAGACGGGACGTGAACGGTGTGTACCGAGGAAAGAACCAGTATCTTCTGGCGGATATTAACAAGCTGGATGAAAAGAAGGTTCAGGAAAATGTGGACGCGATTACAGCGCTTGCCGAGGATTATTCCGATGTGCCGATGTATATGGCACTGATTCCGGACGCTGCAAATGTATGGGCAGATAAGCTTCCTTCTTATGCTCCGGTGGAAGATCAGACAGTGCAGATTGCACAGATTCAGAGCATGCTTGGAGACAGTGTGAACTGGATTGATGCACAAGGTGTTCTAAATGCGAATAAAGATAAGGAAATTTATTACCACACAGATTCCCGCTGGACAACGCTTGGAGCTAGTCTTGTATGGCAGCAGATTGCTTCAGATCTGGGGCTTGACACTTCGAAAGCACCGGCTTTAAAACCTTATGTAGTGACTGGTGATTTCAGTGGAAATCTTTCCCGAACAAGTGGATTTGAAAGCGGATACCGTGAACCGATATACGCATATTTAACGGAAAATGCTTCCGATAACACGCAGATGGTGGCAAGCTATGAGTCTGAGGGCATAAAGACAGCAGAGCTTTATGACCGTACAAAACTGGACGAACCTGATGCATATGAAGTATTTCTCGGTGGAGATTATGATAAAATAGATATCCGCACGACAGCAGACAGCACGGACCGGCTGCTTCTGGTGAAGGATTCCTTTGCAGACTGTATGATTCCATTTTTAATTCCATATTACAGGGAGATCATCGTGGTAGATGCAGATTATTATCAGAAGCATGTGTCGGATCTGTTAGATAAGAATAAAATTACAAGTGTGCTGTTTTTGTACGATTGCAATAATTTTGTACAGGATGACAAGCTGAGTAGTATTTTGACAACGGATAAGGCAGAATAGGAACTGCAAAGTAATTGGAGTGTTAGTAAATGATAAGATTAAATAAATACCTCAGTGAGGCAGGTATCTGTTCCAGAAGAGAGGCAGACCGTCTCATAGAGGCGGGACGTGTGACGGTGGATGGCGTGCAGGCTGTACCTGGCATGAAAGTGTCAGAGGAGCAGAAAATCTGTGTCGGGAAAAAAGTGATCCAAGGTGCAGAACAGAAGGTTGTTCTGGCAGTCAACAAACCGGCAGGTATCGTGTGTACCGGGGATATGAAAGTGAAAAATAATATCATACGTTTCCTGCATTATCCGGTGCGGGTGACCTATGCAGGAAGACTGGATAAAGATTCGGAAGGCCTTCTTATTATGACAAATGACGGAGAACTGATCAACAGTATGATGCGGGCGAGATATCATCATGAAAAGGAATATCATGTCCGCGTGGATAAAGAAATCACTTCAGAATTTGTGCGGCAGATGTCAGAGGGTGTGCATATACAGGACGTGGAAAAGAATCTGGATGCGATAACAAGACCGTGTGAGGTAAAGCAGATTGGAAAGTACACATTTTCCATTATTCTGACACAGGGGCTGAACCGTCAGATCCGGAGAATGTGCGAAGCACTTGGATATAAAGTGACAAAGCTTGTAAGAATAAGAATTATGAATGTAGAACTGGGAAGCTTAAAGAGTGGAGCAGTGCGAAAAATAGAAGGACAGGAGTTAAAGAAGCTATATGAACAGGCAGGAACGCATGAAGGAACTGGTGGAGCTTTTAAATAAAGCATCAAAAGCATATTATCAAGACGCAGAAGAAATCATGAGCAACTATGAGTACGACAAGCTTTATGATGAACTTCAGGAATTGGAGCGTGAGCTTGGGATCACACTTTCCAACAGTCCGACGGTGCGAGTCGGATATGAAGTGGTCAGTGAACTCCCAAAAGAACGGCATGAAAGCCCAATGCTTTCTTTGGACAAGACGAAAGATGTAGAGGAATTAAAGAATTTTGTGGGAGATCAGAAGGCACTGATGTCCTGGAAAATGGACGGACTTACCATTGTTCTGACTTACCGGGGCGGACATCTTTTTAAGGCAGTCACCCGTGGAAATGGAGAAGTAGGCGAGGTCATCACAAACAATGCAAAAGTCTTTAAAAATGTACCGCTTCAGATCAGCTATCAAGGTGAGCTGATACTGCGCGGCGAAGCAGTGATCGGCTATAAAGATTTTGAGAAGATCAATGAACAGATTCAGGAAGCAGAAGCCAAATATAAAAATCCGCGTAATCTCTGCAGTGGTTCTGTACGCCAGCTGAACAGTGAGATTACAGCAAAAAGAAATGTAAAATTCTATGCATTTACACTGGTCAGTGCAAAAGATGTGGATTTTCACAATTCCAGAGCTTGTCAGATGGAATGGCTGAAAGAGCAGGGATTTGAAGTAGTAGAATACCACGAAGTAATAAGAGACACAGTAGAGGCGGAAGTTATTAAATTTTCAGAAAAAATTGCCGAGAACGATTTCCCGTCCGACGGACTTGTGTTAGTATATGATGATATAGCGTATGGAAGATCACTGGGGCGGACGTCTAAGTTTCCACGAGATTCATTTGCATTTAAATGGGCTGATGAGATTCGCCAGACAAAGCTTCTGGAGATTGAGTGGAGTCCATCTAGAACAGGACTCATCAATCCGGTCGCTATCTTTGAACCGGTGGAGCTGGAGGGAACGACAGTGAGCCGTGCTAGTGTCCACAACATCAGTATTATGGAAGAATTGGAACTTGGTGTGGGGGATGAGATTGAAGTTTACAAGGCTAATATGATCATTCCGCAGATTGCACAGAATCTGACAAGAAGTGGTGTGAAAGATATTCCAAAAGTCTGTCCGGTCTGTGGCGGCAAGACAGAGATTCGCCAGGTCAGCAATGCAAAAGCACTGTATTGTACCAATCCGGAATGTCAGGCAAAGCATGTCAAAGCATTTGCACTCTTTGCGAGCCGTGATGCTTTGAATATTGAAGGTTTGTCAGAGGCAACGCTGGAGAAGTTTATTGACCGTGGATTTATAAAGGAATTCACAGACATTTTCCATTTGGATAAATGGCAGGAAGAGATTCAGACGATGGAAGGTTTTGGAGAAAAATCCTACAAGAACTTGATCGCAAATGTGGAGAAAGCAAAAGTGACGACACTTCCGAAAGTTATCTATGCACTTGGAATTCCGGGAATTGGTCTTGCAAATGCGAAGGTCATCTGCAGAGAATTTTCCGGTGATGTGGATCGTATGATTCATGCTACTGCAGAAGAACTTGCAGAGATTCAGGGAGTAGGCGAAGTACTTGCCGGCGCATTTGTAACTTATTTTCAGGATGAGAAGCATGTAGAAAGCTTAAAGCGACTGATTGCAGAGCTTGAGATTCCAAAGGAAGAAGAATCAGAGAGTAAACAGATCTTTGCCGGAGTGAACTTTGTTATTACCGGGAGTGTGGAACATTTTGCAAACAGAGGAGAGGTCAAGGAACTGATTGAGAGCCTGGGAGGAAAAGTTACGGGATCTGTCACTTCCAAAACAAATTACCTAATCAATAATGATGTGACATCGACTTCATCAAAGAATAAAAAAGCAAACGAACTGGGAGTTCCGATTATTTCGGAGGAGCAGTTCATTAAGATGGTAGAGGAACAAAAGTAGGAAAGAAGGGAAAGAACCATGTCTGAACAGGATTATGTAGATACAATTGATAACAACGATAATAATAGCAATGACAATCATAACGATGATGAATATGAGAAAGTCTGCTTTGTCTGCCACAGACCAGAGAGTGTGGCCGGAAAGATGATCAATCTTCCGAACAATATGTGTGTGTGCAATGACTGTATGCAAAAGAGTTTTGATGCTATGAATAATATGAACTTCGGTGGTGCGATTGATTATAGCCAGCTTATGAATATGCCGGGAGTTCAGTTCTTAAATATTGATGATATGAGCCAGCAGATTCCAAAGCAGCAGCGTGTGAAGAAGAAAAAAGAAGGCGAGAAGGCAACGCCGCTCGTTGACATTCATAACCTTCCGGCACCGCATAAGATCAAGGCGAGCCTGGACGAGTATGTAGTCGGACAGGAATATGCCAAGAAAGTGATGTCTGTTGCTGTATACAACCATTACAAGCGTGTGGCAACGGATTCCATGGACGACATTGAAATCGAGAAATCTAACATGCTGATGATTGGACCTACAGGTTCCGGTAAGACCTATCTTGTCAAGACGCTGGCAAGAATTCTGGATGTGCCGCTTGCGATTACAGATGCTACATCTCTGACGGAAGCAGGTTATATTGGAGATGATATCGAAAGCGTCGTATCCAAGCTTCTGGCAGCAGCGGATAACGATGTGGAAAAAGCAGAACAGGGAATCATTTTTATTGATGAGATTGATAAGATTGCAAAAAAGAAAAATGCGAGTCAGCGTGATGTCAGTGGAGAGTCTGTACAGCAGGGAATGCTGAAGCTTTTAGAAGGAAGCGAAGTGGAAGTTCCGGTTGGAGCTAACAGTAAAAATGCGATGGTTCCGCTCACAACAGTCAATACAAAGAACATTTTATTTATCTGTGGAGGAGCATTTCCGGATTTGGACGGCATCATCAAAGAGAGACTTACAAAGCAGTCTGCAATTGGATTTGGCGCAGATCTGAAAGATAAATATGATCATGATAAGAAGATTCTTGAGAAGGTAACAACAGAAGATCTTAGAAACTTTGGCATGATCCCGGAGTTCCTGGGACGACTTCCGGTAGTCTTTACATTACAGGGACTCACAGAAGATATGTATGTGAAGATTCTGGAGGAGCCAAAGAATGCAATTTTGAAGCAGTATCAGAAGCTTCTTGCACTGGATGAAGTGAAGCTCGATTTCACAGAAGGTGCATTACGTGCAATTGCGAAAAAGGCGATGGAGAAGGATACCGGAGCGAGAGCCCTTCGTGCGATTATCGAGGAATTTATGCTGGATATCATGTATGAAATCCCGAAAGATGACAGCATCGGTCAAGTGACGATTACACAGGAGTACATAGAAAATACTGGTGGTCCGATTATTACACTGAGAGGGCAGGAAGTACCGAGATTAGAAAGTCAGGCATAGATAGTAAGGCAGTTATAAAAATATAGAAGATAATGCCCAATAATAAAATAAGAAAACATCTCATATACATATGAAAAGTATACGAGGTGTTTTCTTTTTTATGAATGATAGTTATGGAGAAATAAATACATTGTTAAAGACACGAAAAAATACAAAAAGCAATGTTTTGAAGGAGAGAGTGATAGCAACACAGCAGAAGGAGGAAGAGACAGGAGATACTTCATGCCGTGAAAAAATCCTCTCTCAGGATTTTCAGGATTTTATTATCCCGAATTACCGGTTAGATCAGGAACTGGTCTATCCCAAGAGCCAGATTTGTGTGCAGAGCCTTGGCTTTGGCTATCGTGTAGCATATGTGGATCAAAGTCTAGGGGAAGAACTAAGCATTGCGGCTTATGGTTATAACAGCATTCCAAATTGCTATGCACTGTTGGATATGGAAGCTATGAATGAGACAGGAATCAGTGTGCTTCAGAATTACCCGGGTCTTAATCTTCGAGGAAAAGGAATTATGATTGGATTTTTGGATACAGGAATAGACTATGAAAATGAAATCTTTCGAAACATAGATGGAAGCAGTCGAATCACGGCGATATGGGATCAGACTGACCAGAACGGTCAGCCGCCGGATACATTTACATATGGAAGTGAGTATACGAATAATCAGATTAATCAGGCACTGAAAAGTGACAATCCAAAGGAAATTGTGCCAGTAAGCGATGAAAATGGACATGGTACATTTTTAGCAAGTGTGGCAGCAGGTGGAGAAAATATCCAGGAAGGTTTTACCGGGGCGGCATCAGAGGCTGAAATTGCAGTAGTGAAGTTAAAAGAAGCGAAAGATTATCTGCGAAAATTTTATGGAATACGACAGAAGGCAGTGTGTTATCAGGAGACAGATATTGTGCAGGGACTTCGGTATCTGCATCTTCTGGCACTGAAAAAACAGATGCCCCTTGTTATGTGTGTGGCTCTCGGAACGAATCTTGGCGGACATAATGGAATGTCCAGTTTGTCGCGGATTCTCGGAAGCTATTCCAGACTGGTAGATCGGTGCGTGGTTATCGGAGGAGGAAATGAGGCAAATGAACGACATCATTTTCAGGGAAAACTGAATCAGGTAGGAGAGGTTCAGGAAGTGGAAATGCGTGTCGAAAGTGGAAATACGGGATTTGTAGCAGAATTATGGGGGACCATTCCCAATATTGTGACAGCGTATCTTATATCTCCGTCTGGTGAGAGAAGTCCGGTGATTTCCATTCGGCAGGGAAGTCGCTATCAGCTTACATTTCCCTTTGAGCAGACGGTTGTGGATGTGGAATACCAGTTGTTTTTGCGGGATGGAAGATCCCAGCTTTTGTTTTTGAAATTCGATCATCCGGCACAGGGTATCTGGAAGATAGGAGTACAGTCGCTGGGGCGTGCAGATGGAGAGTTTCACATCTGGCTTCCGGTGCGGGAGTTTCTCGATGGAAATGTATATTTTTTGGAGGCAAGTCCGGACGTGACATTGACAGAGCCTGCGAATACCGATGATCCGATCACGGTTGCTTATTACAGGGGAGCAGATAAGAGTGTTGATATTAATTCTGGCAGAGGTTATACTAGAGACAAGAGAATAAAACCTGATTTTGCAGTGCCAGGAGTCCAGGTTTTGGGAGCAGGGGTAAATGGAACATTTGTAAGGCGAAGCGGTTCCAGTGTGGCAACGGGAATCACAGCCGGAGCCTGTGCGATGATCATGGAATGGATTTTGAATCAGCCGATTCCGGCAGGAGTTACCACAAGTCAGGTGGCAAATATTATCATATTAGGAGCACAGCAGAACACATTTTCAGAATTCCCGAACCGACAGTGGGGCTATGGAACGATGGACCTGTATCAATCGCTGGACAGATTGAGAAGATTATAACAGATGGGAGAGGTACAATATGGCAGACTTTTTTGAGCAGTTAGGAAAGAAAATTTCAGATGTAGCAGAGGACTTTGGAAAGAAGACGGAAGATACCCTGGAAGTGCAACGTATCAAAAGCCAGATTCGTTCTCTGGATCGTGCCAATGAAAGGGATTACATCGAAATCGGAAAGAAGATTTATGAGAAATTCAAATCAGGCGAAGTAGCAGATCTGGAATATATTTCTTTGTGCGAATCAATTGAAAAAAGAGAGGAAGAAGCAGCACAGTGCCAGGAGGAGATACGAAAAATTCAGGAGGTATAGCAGATGTTATTGATGGCAGCAGGAGGACTTCTTGTTGTGCTGGTGTGCGTGGACATGGGCATTAAGCAGTACATCGAGGAGAATTTTGAAGAAGAGGAAGAACGGGAGACAATTCTGGACAAAGTTGTGCTCCGGAAGGTTTATAATAAAGGCTTCTGTTTTAATACACTGGATAAGAAGCCGGAGCTGGTGAGAAAGACATCTGGTATCTTGTGTGCCGGGCTTGCAATTTATGATGCATGGCTCTTTCTCAAAAAAGGAAAATGGCTCAGAAAATTCGGCATGGTATTTTTGACAGCCGGTGCAATCAGTAATACCTATGACAGACTGATTCGTGGAAAAGTCATTGATTATATCGGAATCCAGTGGAAAAACAGCAGATTTCGAAGACTCACCGCGAACCTGGCAGATGTGTATGTAGTAATTGGGGCAGCAGTGACAGGCGTAGCGAAGATATTCCGAAGATAGAAAAAGCATTCTTAAATAAAAATAGTGTGTAGGTCATTGCAAAGATAATCTACACACTATTTTTTATGATTATTTTAATTATGGTTTCAAGAATTATTTCTTATTGCTCTTTACTTCCTGAAGCTTCATAGCGCGAACCTTAAGCGGCAGTCCGAACAGATTGATAAATCCGTCAGCGTCGTGGTGGTCATAAAGGTCACCAGTTGTGAAGCTTGCAAGAGACTCATTGTAAAGTGAGTACGGTGAAGTTGTTCCGGCTTTGATGATGTTACCTTTGTAAAGTTTGAATTTCACTTCTCCTGTTACGTACTCCTGAGTTGACTCAACAAATGCCTGGATTGCTTCGCGAAGTGGTGTAAACCATTTTCCTTCATAAACAACCTGAGAAAGTTTATTTCCCATATCTTTCTTAACTTCTGTTGTAGCACGGTCAAGAACTAACTCCTCTAACTGCTGATGTGCCTCGTAAAGGATTGTTCCGCCAGGTGTCTCATATACACCACGGGATTTCATACCTACAACACGGTTCTCTACGATGTCGCAGATACCGATTCCGTGCTTAGCACCGAGCTCATTAAGCTTCATGATAATCTCAGATACCTTCATCTGCTGTCCGTTTATACTTGTCGGTACACCTTTTTCAAATGTCATGGTTACATATTCACCCGCATCAGGAGCTTTTTCTGGTGTAACACCAAGTACGAGCAGATGCTCATAGTTTGGCTCGCAGGAAGGATCCTCAAGCTCAAGACCTTCATGGCTGATGTGCCATAAGTTACGGTCACGGCTGTAGCTGTGGCTGGCATCAAATGGAAGGTCGATACCATGTGCTTTACAGTAAGCAATCTCATCCTCACGGGATTCCATCTTCCAGAGATCTGTCATTCTCCAAGGAGCAATGATCTTGATGTCTGGAGCAAGTGCTGTGATACCAAGCTCGAAACGAATCTGGTCATTTCCTTTACCAGTAGCACCGTGGCAGATTGCTACAGCACCTTCTTTTCTTGCAATTTCAACTAATTTCTTAGCAATTGCCGGACGAGCCATAGCTGTTCCGAGTAAATATTTATTCTCATATACTGCATGAGCCTTTACACAAGGCATGATGTAGTTGTCGCAGAAATCATCAATGATATCCTCGATGTATAATTTGGAAGCACCAGCCATCTTTGCTCTTTCTTCCAGACCATCTAACTCCTCGCCCTGTCCACAGTTAATGCAGCAGCAGATTACATCATAGCCAAATGTCTCTTTTAACCACGGAATAACAGCAGTTGTGTCCAGTCCGCCTGAATATGCTAATACGACTTTTTCTTTCATTTTCGAAATCCTCCTAATGTATCATTTACTTTCTATTTTAATAAGAAAATATCTTATTTGCAATCGCAAATCATACTATACACCTAAATTCATAAATATGCAAGAAAAAAATGGAAAAATCTTTTTAATATGCAAAATATGCATTAGAAATGTATAAAACCAGAACGATGTTTGAATGGAAGTATGAATAAAGGAACTGGAAGAAGATATCCAATATCGGAAAATAAAGAAAATATAAGAACTAATCATATTAATATGATATGTAATATGTATAAACATTAACAATAAATATAAGGGATTTAATGCATTTATCAATTGGACGTGTCGAAAAAAAGAAATTAAAATAGAAGTTGTAATCTAAAGACGAGAGTTATGTTATTGGAGGAGGAAAAAATATGAATTTAACAGGCTCAAAGAAAACACTTGCGTTGGCAGGTGTGATATGCGGACTTGTAGCAGCATGTCTTGCATATTTTGGTAACCCGGCAAATATGGCATTCTGTATCGCATGCTTTATCCGTGATACAGCTGGTGCAATGGGGATGCATCAGGCTGAAGCAGTAATGTATGCAAGACCAGAGATTATCGGTCTGGTTCTTGGCGCATTTATTATTTCAATTGCGACAAAAGAATTCCGCTCTACAGGTGGATCTTCACCGATGATTCGTTTTGTACTTGGTGTGATCATTATGATCGGAGCACTCGTATTCTTGGGATGCCCACTTCGTATGGTACTTCGTATGTCAGCCGGTGATTTAAATGCATGGGTAGCACTTATCGGATTTATTCTTGGAGTAGCAACTGGTGTATTTGCTCTGAAACAGGGATTCAGCCTTGGAAGAGCACAGGCAACAACAAAAGCAAGTGGAGCAGTACTTCCGGTCATCGTTGTTGGAATTTTGATTCTTGCAACATGCACATCACTTTTGAAAGTAAGTGCGGCTGGTCCGGGAAGTTTACACGCACCAATCATTATGTCTCTTGTAGGAGGTCTGATCTTCGGAGCTATGGCTCAGAAATCAAGAATGTGCTTTGCAGGTGGAATCCGTGATGTCATTATTATGAAAAACTTTGATTTATTATCTGTTATTGGCGGACTTTTCGTTGTAATGCTGATCTTCAATATTGCAACAGGAAAATTTGTAGTAGGATTTAACACACCAGGAGTTATTGCACATTCTGAACACTTGTGGAATATCCTTGGTATGTATACAGTTGGATTTGCAGCAGTTCTTGCAGGTGGATGCCCGCTTCGTCAGTTAATCCTTGCAGGACAGGGATCTTCTGATTCAGGAGTCACTGTAATCGGAATGTTCGTAGGAGCAGCAATCTGCCACAACTTCGGACTTGCAGCAAGTGGAACAGCACTTAACCCGGAGACAAAAGCTGTTGTAGCCGGAGCAGTTCCAACTAACGGAAAAGTTGCATGTATTCTTTGCATCGTAGTTCTGTTCATCATCGCATTTACATGTAAGAGAGAGACAGCCAAGAAATAAGAACAGAAAGAAATTCAGATGAAATAATTACAACAGAATAGCTGAAAATAATGTCTGAAAGGAGTATATAGATATGGTAGAAGTAGATGCAAGAGGACTTTCCTGCCCAGAGCCGATCATGCTGACAGCAGAGGTTCTGAAGAACGAAAAAGGTCCAATTAAAGTATTGGTAAGTGAGCCGGTACAGAAAGAAAATGTTGAAAAATATGCAAAGAGTCAGGGAAAGAAACCAACATCAAAGGAAGTTGGGGACGAGTTTGAAATCGTCATTGAATAAGATTTCCTGATTTAGGCATCAGACGTATATGGAAGTTCAGGAGCAGTCGTGAAAACGGCTGCTTCTTTGCATATATCTTTGCACATATCTTGCACATATCTTGCACATATCTACAGAAAATGCTTGACATATATCGATTGTCGATATACTATGTAGATAACCGATATATCGATTGTCGATATAAAACATTGTTTTAATGATGAAAGTAAATTTATATCAGTTATATCGGATAGGATGTGTCGGCAGGGTAGATATGAATGCAAAAATCAGAACTGATTAAAAAGATTCTGAATTGAAAAAGAAAGGGGAGGTATAAAATGGCAGTAGATAAAAGCCTGGTGTCCGGAAGCACGATGATGTTGATTCTTAAGCTTCTGGAAGAGAAAGACATGTATGGTTATGAGATGATTGAGACTTTGAGGGAAAAGTCAGAGAATGTATTTGAGTTAAAAGCAGGAACATTATATCCGCTCCTTCATGGACTGGAGGAAAAGGAGTTTGTAAAGTCTTACGAGCAGGAAGCGGGTGGAAAGACAAGAAAGTATTATTCCATAACAAGAGAAGGAAAGAAGCAACTCCGTGCAAAAGAAAAAGAATGGAAAGAATACGCCGGAGCAGTGAGAAATGTTCTGGGAGGTGTATGCTTTGGATAGACAGGAATATTTGAAATCTTTGACGGAACAGATTCGTACAAAGCGTGCGCGAACCATGGTTGCGGAGGAAGTAGAAGCACATATTGAAGACCAGAAACAGGATTTCATGGCTCATGGATTAGGTGAAGAAGAAGCCGAGTCGATGGCTGTAGTGGAGATGGGAGATCCAGTGGAGGCAGGCGTGAAGCTTGACCGGGTGCACCGCCCAAAGATGGAATGGACAGTTCTGATGGCGATTTTAGTTATTAGTATTATGGGACTGATCCTACAGGCGGTAGTTACTTCGTCTTTTCCAACAATGAATATGAGTACACTTGAAGCTTTCAAAGATAACTTTTTATATGGTGGAATTTGGAGTGCAATGTTAATAGGAATAGCGGTCATGTTAGGAATCTGTTATCTGGATTATTCTATATTAGTAAAGTGGTCATTTCCAATTTGGGTAGTCATGCAGATACCGGCAGTCTTTTCTATAATTAGTAAGATCTTTTTTGATGAAACAATGTGGATTGGACCGATGGTCAATGGCAGAAGTATAGTTCAGATGTTATTGTCCTATCTGGTCATTCCCTTTTACGCAGGGACAATTTATCATTTCCGCAGAAAAGGAACGAAAGGACTGATCATTAGTACCGTGTGTCTTGGAATAACAGTACTTACCGATTTGATGATACCGTTTATGTCATCTGCAGTTGTTACCGGAATTACAGGGCTGGTCTTACTGCATGTGGCGGTCTGTAAGGGCTGGTTTGGAGAAAATAAAAAGAAATTTTTGACCAGGATGTGGGGTGTGATTGGAATCTGCCTGCTACTGATGTCCGGAATAACATTTGGGGGTAATGGACGTTTCGTTACAGATTATCAGGTACATCGACTGGAAGCTTTAATTACCGGAGAACACTGGGATTATACAAGAGGTGCGGTTGCAGACGTAGCAAATGTTGCAAAAGATTCAAATTCAAGTAAATGGCATGAGTCGCAGTCTTCCGGAAAAATAGAAGTAACGGATCCATATAATGGTGCCACAGAAGTAGAAGCTGTCACGCTTTATAATTATGCAAGAAATGATTATATCTGGACATACCTGTTCCATTATTTTGGAAATGTAAAAGGAGTTTTTCTGGTTGTAGTATTTGCGGTATTTATGGCTCTATTGCTTCGAATGGCGGTAAAACAGAAGAATCGCCTGGGATATATGATCAGTATCGGCTGTGTATTATTTTTGATTTTACAGTCACTGTTCTATATTGGAGTAAATGCAGGACTTTATCCGATTAGCGGAAATTATATGCCGTTTCTTTCTCATGGAAATATGACCATGATGATTACTTACTTTTATATGGGAATACTGTTGTCCGTGTACCGGAATACCAACGTCGTGAAAAATTAGTTGACAATATAGAAAAAGGCATATATCATATAAAACATATAGGAAAAGAAAGTATATGAAAGATTGGAGATGCCTGATATGACGAGAGCGGAAGCCTGGGAACTATTAACAGAATATAATCAAGACGAATTTCACTTGCAGCATGCACAGACAGTAGAGAATACGATGCGCTATTTTGCAAAAGAACTAGGATATGGAGAAGAGGAAGAATTCTGGGGAATTGTAGGCCTTTTACATGATCTGGATTTTGAAAAATATCCAGAAGAGCATTGTATTAAATCTCAGGAAATTATGCGAGAGAGAGGAGTCGACGAACGTGTTATTCATGCGACGGCAAGTCATGGATATGCAATTACGGTTGATATTCAACCAGAGCATGAGATGGAGAAGGTGTTGTATGCAGTAGATGAACTGACAGGGCTTATTGGAGCTGTAGTGCTTATGCGCCCGTCAAAGAGTGTGCAGGATCTGGAACTTAAGTCAGTAAAGAAAAAGTATAAGAGCAAGAACTTTGCAGCAGGATGCTCCAGGAAAGTAATTGAAAGAGGAGCAGATATGCTGGGCTGGACTTTGGACGAGCTGATTCAAAGAACCATCGATGCATTGAAAACATTTCAGGAATAAATGATAAAAGAAGAAGTAGCCTTTTCGGTTGAGAGGCTGCTTCTTCTTTGTTTTGCTGAAGTTTCAATTAAATAGTTAAACAATATCTTTACTTCACAATGTCAGAATCACGAGATTCCTGAAATAGAGGAATAAAATGTGAAGAAACGTCTTCGATATTCTCTGGCTTTATGTTCATGAAAAAAGGAATATCCGTGTATCCTTTTAGAAATTGAGCACAGAGTGTCGAATTTCCGAATACAATCTTGGCTGCATTGTCATGAATCTTTGAATTGTGTACCCCATGTTCAGTTGTCTTGTTGGTAGTTTCCATAGCGCTCCTCTCTGAGCAAATGACTTATGCAAGTGCAGGGGCACTTAAAGTTGCGGTGAATGAGTAACATCATCAAAAATTTGAGTGAATTCTTTGCTGAAAAAGAAGAGATTAATCAATGATTTTAGTAAAAAAAATAAGTAATAAAATATATAGAAAATATAAATAAAAGAAAGAATATATTAATAAAAACAATTGGACAAAGTAATACGGGGGGGGGTAAAATTATAGCGTTTTTAGGAAGTATTGCAGAATGGGGAGGAAATACAATGAAATACGCATCATTAGCAATTCATGGTGGACGACATGATAACACGGAAATCAAAGGTGTAAATTATCCGTTATATCTGTCGTCTACTTTTGTTCAGGATTCTATTGGGGATTACGGAGAGTTTGTTTATAGCCGTTCAAACAATCCAACAAGAAATAATGTAGAACAGCTGATTGCTCAGCTTGAAGAGGCAAAGTATAGTCTGGCAATGGCAAGTGGAATGGGAGCAACAGCGCTTGCATTTTCGCTTCTGAAACCAGGAGATAAAGTCCTTGTAAACAGCAATGTATACGGTGGAACATGGAATTATGTATCTCGAGTATTTGAAGAAAGAGGAATTTCTTATGAGGTTGTAACTGATTTCAATAATTATAATTTTGATTTAGCTACAGATGATACAAGAATGGTTTTTTTAGAGACACCATCTAATCCGCTTTTGTATGTTACTGATATCGAGGCTGTATGCAAGAAGGCTCATGAAAAAGGAATGCTTTGTGTTGTTGATAATACATTCATGACTTCTTATCTGCAGAAACCATTAAAACTTGGTGCTGATATTGTAGTTTATTCTGCAACGAAATATTATGCAGGCCATTCAGACATTATTGCAGGTGCAGTTGTGGTTGATGATGATGAACTTTACACTTCATTAAAATTCCATCAGAAAATACTCGGTGCAATTTTAAGTCCATTTGATTCTTTCTTACTGGCAAGAGGTATTAAGACACTTCCGGTAAGAATGGACAGATCACAGGAAAATACTCAGAAGATTGTAGAATATCTTGAAAAACATGAGGCTGTAAAAAAAGTATATTATCCAGGACTTGAGTCTAACGAAGGGTATGAATTACAGAAAAGACAGGCAACAGGAAGCGGAGCATGTTTTTCATTTACGATGAATGAGAATTATGACAGTGTTGCATTTTGCAATGCATTGGAAATCTTTGACCTTGCAGTAAGTCTCGGTGGAGTAGAATCATTAGTCTGCCATCCGGCATCTATGACTCATGAATCCTATTCAAAAGACTTACAGGATGAGATAGGAATTACAGACGATCTTTTGCGAGTTGCAGTTGGAATTGAAGATGTTGATGATTTAATTGAAGATTTTGAACGGGCATTTAAGAAAGCACGAAAATAATAAAATTATCAAGAAGAAAATGATTTTAGAAATGTAGAAAATGTGGCTTTAAAAATTGAAAATAAGGAGAAAAGAACGATGGGTGAGATAGATTTCGAAAATGTTGGTTTTGGAACACTGGCAATCCATGCTGGTCAAGAACCAGATAAGTTATATGGAGCGTTGGCAACTCCAATTTATCAGACTTCCACATTTTGTTTTGATACAGTAGAAGAAGGAACGGCAAAGTTCGGAGGCCAGATTCCAGGATTTTGTTATTCCAGAGGTGGAAATCCAACTACAGTAACGCTGGAAAAAAAGATCGCCATGCTTGAAGGTGGAGAAGCATGTATTAGTACGGCATCTGGAATGGGAGCCGTAGGAGGAGTGATGCTTGGACTTCTTCAGGCAGGAGACCATGTAATCTGTGGAGAGTGCGTGTATGGTTGTACAGACGTTGTACTTCGTACAACGTTGCAGAAGTTTGGAGTAGAAGTTACATATGCTGATACAACAGATTTAGAGGCTGTAAAAGATGCGATTAAAGAAAATACAAAATTAATTTATTTTGAAACATTAACAAATCCGACAATGGAACTGACAGACATTGCAGGAATTTCCAAGATTGCTCATGAAAAAGGAGTGCTTGTAGCGGTAGATAATACTTTTACACCCCCACCGGAGGTATACCCGTTAAAAGAAGGGGCAGATATTGTATTACATAGTTGTACAAAGTATATTAACGGACATGGTGATGTGATTTCCGGAGCAATTGTCGGAAGTGCAGATTTGATTACACCAATTCGAAAAGGTGTTACATCTAAAATCTGTGGAACGACTCCAAGCCCATTTAATTCATTCCTTCTCCTTAGAGGACTTCAGACAATGGAGCTTCGTATGGCACGTCATTGTGAAAATGGTGTGGCAGTTGCAAAATATCTGGAAAGTGTACCATATGTAAAGAAAGTATACTATCCGGGTCTTCAAAGTCATCCGCAGCATGAACTTGCAAAGACAATGATGCATGAAAACTATGGTGGAATCATGTCTTTCGAATTACAGGAAGAAATTAATGGAATGGATGGATTTGAGGCTTGCAAAAAAGTGGTAAATGCATTAAAGGTGGCATCTATTGCGGTAAGTCTCGGAGATCCAGCAACTCTGGTACAGCATCCGGCCAGCATGACACATGCAAATATGTCAAAAGAAGCAAGGGCAGAAGCTGGAATTAAGGAAGATCTGATTCGTCTTTCTGTTGGATTAGAGAATAGCAAAGATATTATAGCAGACTTTGAACAGGCTTTTGCAGTGCTGTAAAAGAGAGGAAAGCTAAATGGAAAAAATATTAATTAATGACTTGTCTTTTGCATATCCGGATGAACCGAATAGGTTGATTATTAAGGATATTAATCTTGAAATAGAACAGGGAGAGTTTGTGTGCCTTTTAGGACAATCTGGATGTGGAAAAAGCACATTGCTAAAATTGCTTGCCGGGTTACAGAAACCATCACAGGGAGAAATTACAATTGATGGTGATCCGATAAAAGGGGCAAGTCTTGAACGTACAGTAGTCTTTCAGGACTATGGATTATTTCCATGGATGACAGCAGGAGAGAATATTCTGCTTGCATTGCAGCAGAAGTATCCAAAGCAACCGAAAAAAGAGTTGAAAAATCGGGCAATGGAAATGTTAAAACAAGTCGGACTAGATGAGTCTGTATATAAAAAGCTTCCAAAAGAGTTGTCTGGTGGAATGAAACAGAGATGTGCGATTGCGAGATCTTTGGGAGTAGACGCTCCGATTCTTTTAATGGATGAACCATTTGGGGCGTTGGATGCAGTTACAAGAGCAAAACTTCAGGATTTGATTTTACAGCTTTGGTCTAAAGAAGAAGTGAAGAAGACAGTATTCTTTGTTACCCATGATGTGGATGAAGCACTTCTTCTCGCAAATAGAATCATTGTATTGGGACAGTCACCGAGTAATGTCATATACGATTGTAAAATACCGGATGAGAAGAGAGCAACCAGAGAGAATCAATTTGAAAACATAGAAGTATTAAAACTTAGAAATGAACTCATAAAACAGATTAATCAAGATGTCATGAGTCATGCGTAAAAATAGTATTAACGGTTCGACCGTTCATACATATAATCCGGAGTACAACCGGAATTCATACAAGAAAAAAGCAAAGGAGAAAGGAAGTAGTATGAAAAAAAAGATTGTATCAGTTTTACTTGTTGCAGCAATGGCAGTAAGTCTTGTTGCATGTGGGAACAGCTCGAAATCAGATTCTTCATCAAAAAAAGAGTCTTCTTCTGAGTCAAAAGAAACAAAGAAAGTAACATGGGCTCAAGGAGCAAGTGGAAATGTCCTTGTAAGTATTGCAAAAGATCAGGGATATTTTGATGAAGTTGGAGTAGAAGTAGAGGAAATTCCATTGGATGATGGACAGATTGAAGCTGTTAGAACAGGACAGGTTGATATTGCATCCAATAGTGGTACATGGGAGCCGGTTCAGTCAATCGCTTCAGGAGATGACCTTGCAATCATCGGTGGATTTATGCTGACAGGGTGTATGCCAGTTGTAGCAAGAGAGGATCAGGAATGGAACAGCCCAGAAGATTTCCTCGGATCTAAAATGGCTGATTCAAAATCTCGTTATGCATTATTTCATGAGTTAGTAGATGAAGGACATGATCTTGATAAGGAGATTACATTTACTGAGTATGAGAATGACAGTGAAGAGATTCAGGCTGTATTAAAAGGCGAGATTGATTATGCAACAATTGGTACAGGAAGAATGTATGAGGTAGAGCATACAGATGGACTTAAGATTGTAACATATTGTAGTGATGTAACACCGAACTATTCATGCTGTCGTATGGTTGCTCGTGATTCCTGGGTAAAAGAGAATAAAGAAACTGTTAAACTCATTAATGAGGCATTGATTCGTGCTATGTGCTATTTTGAGTCACATAGAGAAGATTGCGTTGATCTTATGGTAGATCAGTTAAATGCTAACAAAGAGTATGTAGAGGCTTATATGCTGAACGAACATTATAGAATCAATCCAGATACTGTTAAGAATATTGTAATGGATAACTACAATTATATGATGAAAGTCGGTGGAATTGAAAATCCAGATAAGAGTGTAAATATGGAAGATAGAATTTACAATAAGCTTTATAAAGAAGCTCTGGATGAGGCTGTTGAAAAATGGGGAGACGAAGACAAAGACTTCTATGACAATGCCGTTAAGTTCTATCAGGAGAACAACGAGTAAGATATAGATGGATTGTGAGATGATGTATAGGTATGGAGATGAGTAGATGAAGAAAGTAGTTAATTTTATAAAAGATTATTGGATTACAGCATTGATTTGTGTGGGTTTTGTCCTTTTATACAAATATATATCTGATCATAAGTTGTTTAGTGCATTGATGTTCCCACCATTAAAAGGGATCTGGGAGTCATTCGTAGAAGATAGAGATGTTACAGTGCTGAATCTGGTATCGTCAATTAAGTTATTAATTCCATCAGTTGCAATTACATTGGCAATTGCGTTGGGATTAGGCGTCTTGGTTGGTATGAATTCAAAATTGCGAAAAATCTTACATCCAATTATCTATGCATTTAGCTGTGTACCATCTATTCTGCTGTCACCATTTGTAGTACTGTTATCACCTACATTCTGGTGGGCATCAGTCATCTTAATTGTGTACGGAACAGTATGGGCAACATTATTTGCGACGATTACAGGTATCCAGGCTATTGATAAGAGATATCTGGACAATGCGGCAACATTGGAATTAAAAGGAATGAAAAGATTCTTTAAAGTCATTTTGCCTGCAGCAAGTCCTTCTATCTTATCAGGATTTGTAAATTCATTGAGAAGTTCTTTTGTAATGCTTGTATATGCAGAAATGTATGGAGCATCACATGGACTGGGATTTTATGTAAAGAGATATTCAACACTTGGACTTTATCAGAAAGTCTGGGGAGGATTTATCTTTATGGTGCTGGTGCTGGTTGTCGTAATGACATTCTTTGAAAAGATAAAGAATCGTATGCTGAAATGGACAATTAATTAAAGAAAAGAGGGAATTGGCTTAGAAAAGCTGATTCCCTTTCTTTGCATAAAGTACAACAAAAGACATCGCTTTTGGCGTTCTAAAAAATGTTGAAAGCATTTTATGAAATATGGAATGAGGTGAATAAAAATGGAATATAGAGTGAAAGTTGAAAAAATGAGGCAAATCATAGAAGCTGTGTATGAAAGAGCAGGTTTAAAAACAGTAGATGCAAAAAGAGTAACTGATAATTTACTTTTTGCGGATATGCGGGGGATTTATTCCCATGGGCTGGTAAAGGTTCCTACATATGTGAGATGGATTGAAGAAGGAAAAATAAAAATATCTCCACAGATACAAGTGGTTCAGGAGAGTGAAAGTTGTGCAACAATAGATGCGGATTTTGCACCGGGATCGGTCGCAGGTGTACATGCAATGGATTATACAATTGAGAAGGCAAAAAAATGTGGACTTGCAATGACTACTGTGAAAAATGGAACGCATTTTGGTGCGGCAGCATATTATGCACTTCGAGCAGTAAAAGAGAATATGATTGGAATTGCTTTGACAAATTCCGTTAAGTTAATGGCGCCGTATGGGGGATATGAGAGAGAACTCGGAACAAACCCGATTTGCATTGCTGTACCTGGTAGCAAGACAATTGTGTATGACGGTGCAACAAGCATTGCTGCTTATAATAAAATCTTTTTGGCAAACGCAGAAAACAGATGTATTCCAGATAATTGGGCATTAGATAATAAAGGTCATTGTACTACGAATCCTGAAGATGTGGTAGCGCATGGCGGGGCGGTTCGTCCGTTTGGAGAGTATAAGGGATATGGACTGGCTGTTATGGTTCAAATTTTAACTGGTATATTGAGTGGAGGAAGCATTGTAAAAGAAGAAAATGAGGTAAAAGAGAATGTAGATGCAACAGCATATAGTTTTATGGTAATTGATATATCTAAATTTACAGAGTTGGAAGCATTCAAAAAAATAGTCGATATTTTTGGAGAGAGATTAAAAAACTCTTTGAAACAGGATGGAGTAAAAGAAATTTATTTGCCAGGAGAAATTGAAGAATTTAAATATAAGGAAAGTGAGAAACAAGGAATAAAAATTCATGAAGATGTTGCAAAATCATTGAAACAAATAGCAGAGAAGTTTGAAATAAAATTTAAGCTAGATTATTAAGAGGAGTTGAATATGGATAGTTATAGATTTGGCGCGGGGCGCTATATACAAGAGGAGAATGCTTTGGATTATTGTGGAGAAGAAATAAAGAGATATGGTTGTAAAGCATATGTGATTGGTGGCAATACAGCAATTAATGTCACAGAAAAAAGAATGTGTAAAAGTTTTGCAAAAAGTGAATTGGAATATTATATAGAGAAATTTTCAGGATATCCAAGCATACAGAAAATAGAAGAATTAAAAAAATCTGTAAAAGAAATGGCATGTGATGTGATCGTTGGAGTCGGCGGTGGTCGAATCATGGACCTGGTGAAGCCAGCAGCATTTGAACTTGGTGTTCCGATTGTTGCAATTCCAACGCAGGCAGCAACATGTGCAGCGTATTCTCCACTATCTGTATTGTATACACCAGAAGGACACAGTGATAAATATATTCATTTTGAATATGAAGTGAATGCTATTATCGTAGATGATAAAGTAATGCTGACACAGACTCCACGATTACTAGCGGCTGGAATATTAGATGGAATGGCAAAATATATCGAAATTGCTACATTGCATCCGCAAGTGTTGGATGAAAATACACCAATTGCACAAAATAGCGCGTTTTATATGGCAAAATACACATATGATATTTTGAAACAAAAAGGAGAAAAAGCAGTTGCCGATTTAAAAGCTGGAATATGGACAAAAGATTTGCATGATATAATATATGTAAATATTGCATTGACTGGAATTGTCAGTGCACTTATGCAAGGAAAAGGGCAGACGGCTCTAGGACACGCATTTAACAATGCACTGCACAGGGATTTTTTAGAATATATAAAAAAATGGCTTCACGGGGAAGGCGTTGCGTTGGGCTTATTAGCGCAGCTTGTATATAACGAGAAAGAAGACCAGGTGGAGGAGCTAAAGCAGTTAATGACGAAATTTCACATGCCGTGTTCACTTGCAGATATTGGATTATCCATAAATGATGAGAACTTTGATAAGTTATATCAACGCCTGTGTACGTTTCCATTTATGACACATGACAGAAAACATGAAGAACTTTTGAAAGAGGCAATTAATTCTTTGGGAGAGTGGAAAAATGATATCAAAGGAAATGAATAAAAACCTGAGTATAAACGGAGGAATCCGAGAGGCATTCAATGAAGCAAGAAGACAAAAAGCATTATATGGTGACGAAAATGTATATGATCTTAGTATTGGAAATCCTTCTGCACCAGCTCCGGGAAAAGTGACAGAAGTATTGAAAGATTTTTGTGGAAAAAAAGAATTAGATCATCAGTACATGTGTGAATCCGGATATGAAGAAGTGCGGGAGAAAATTGCAGATCATCTAAATCAAAAGTACAATACTGGTTATGGAATCAATAATATAATCATGACCAATGGTGTGGCTGGTGGGATAAATATAGTGCTGCGAGCATTGTTAGATCCAGGTGATGAGGTTATTATTTTTCGACCGTATTATCCAGCATACAAAGGATTTGTGGGAAATTGGCAAGGAAAGATCGTGGAAGTAAATTCGAAAGAAGATTTTCAGCCGGATTTTGAAGATCTGGAGCATAAAATTACAATTAGAACAAAAGTAGTCATTGTAAATTCACCACATAATCCAACAGGAGTTATATATACAAAGGAGACTGCAACAAAAATTTCGGAGATTCTTAAGAGTAAGCAAAAAGAATATGGTCATGCTATTTGTTTATTATCAGACGAACCGTACAGGGATCTTGTGTATATAGAAGAGGACTTGCCATGGTGGCCGGATTTTTACCAGAATACAATTGTGTCATATTCATTTAGCAAATCATTATCATTAGCAGGAGAGAGAATTGGTTATCTAACAATTCCGACAGAAGTTGAAGACAGTGAGAATGTAATTAAAGCAGTTCGACTGGCAATGGGAGGGTTGGGTTTTGTGAATGCTCCAGCTTTATTTCAGAGAATCGTTGGCGAATGTATAGATGAACAGGTGGATTTGGAGTATTATGCTAAGAATAGAGAGATATTATACGGGACGCTAAAACAATATGGATACGAATGCATTGAACCAAAGGGAGCCTTTTATATATTTGTAAAAGCTCCAGATAATAATGAAGAACGATTTTTAGAATTTGCAAGAAAAAGGCATTTAATTTTTGTCGGAGGAAGTTCTTTTGGTTATAAGGGGTATGTAAGATTATCATTCTGTTGCAAATATGAGGTGTTGCAGAGAGCAACAGATGCGCTAAAACAGCTAGCTGATGATTGTAGATTAACAGCAAGTTAATAAGTGCAAAAATAATAGTGTAAAAAATCCATCAAGTTCCGCTATGAAAGAACTTGATGGATTTTTTGGCTTACTTAATTATAGAAGAAGTGTTGAGTGAAGTTAGTTGATTCAGAATTTTCTCAGCATCAAAATCAGGTGCCTGCTTCATGGCAAGGTCATAGATTGGCTGAATAGTATCAAGCGGTTCCAGCAAATCAGTAGCTATCTGAGAAACAGAAAAGTTTTTGATTATCCTTTTAATAACTTGTTTGATTAAGTAGAGCTGCTCGCCTTCAATACGACCGGCACGTTCCCCTTCTTCACGGCTGATACGCCGGGTCTCCTGTACATCATATGCTTCAAAAGAATCAAACATCATATGGAACTGCCTCCTTGTAATATGGTCTGTAAGGTCATTGATTTCTTCAGCAGGGACATTGATTGTATGAAGAAATGCTGAAAATACAGAGCCCATAAGCTTTAAAATGTGTGGTGGTGTATTTTTTGTCAATTGGTTCCAGTAGTCTTCTGGAATCTCTTTTAAATGCTTGAAATCAGAGGAACTCTTGAGCTTGTTAAGATGAAAATAGCTGAGAGTTCATCACCTTTTTCAATTAAATCTTCCTGAGAATACTTATTCAAAGGAACGACCAGATATTTATAATCTGGAATGAATTCTTCAAAGATATCACTCATGAATACCCGGTTTTTAAAATGTAATGCAGAAGTCCATTGTCCCGTGCCTTCATAATAAATAATTGGCAGGATTGGCGGATATAAAAAATCTTTGGATTTCGTAATTCCAGGATGTAACTTTTCCTGTGTGGCAGCGTAATCAGTCCAGACATAAACCATGTATCTGAGTAATCTGAAAGACATGTCAGCATCTGCTTCTGATTGGTGCTCAATAAGTGCAATCAGATAAAGCTCTGTGTTTTCAATCTGAATTTTCTTCACAATGTCAGAATCACGGGATTCCTGAAATAAAGGAATAAAATGTGAAGAAACATCTTCGATATCCTCTGGCTTTATGTTCGTGAAAAAAGGAATATCCGTGTATCCTTTTAGAAATTGGGCACAGAGTGTAGAATCTCCGAATACAATCTTGGCGGCATTGTCATGAATCTTTGAATTGTGTACTCCATGTTCAGTTGTCTTGTTAGTAGTTTCCATAGCGCTCCTCTCTGAGCAAATGTAAACTAAAAACTTTCTGAATATATTTTAACATTGTAAGTATAAAAAGACAATATAGAAATTAAATGAAAATGCATTTCCAAAAATGAATTTTATACAAAATATATTCGTTAAAATTTCAGAAGTACCGTAATATTTGCCCGGTGTGCATGCAACTTGTGTAAGTGTAGGGTCACTTAAAGTTGCGGTGAATGAGTAACATCATCAAAAATCTGAGTGAATTCTTTGCTGAAAAAGCAATGAAATTCAGAAATGAAATCCTGAATGGGGATTTCCATGGGCGTTGAAACATAATGAAAATATCGTGCCCGAAATTTGATGTAGATGTAGTGTAGCACAGATGAGGTGTATACGCAATAGGTGCAACAAAATGTTGCAGGAGTTCAGGAGTTTTAATTCTTGGAATAAGTAAAAAATGATATTCATAAGACCTATAAAAGATAGGAATTATAGAAAATGTGCGATGTGTACAAAAATCTAAAAGAAATTGTTGGATTTGGACAACCGTGACGGGGCAGAGTGTAAAAAATTATTGATTGCTATGAAAATAGAATGAAATTATACTGCTCGATATATAGATAACACAAATATAAAGAAAAGACTTATAGAAAATGTACAAAACTGTACAAAATAAAAAATCGTTTTGTAAATCACTGACGATGAAAAAAATGACGAAACAGATAAAATGTTATTTGTGATTAAACGAAGTCTAATAGAAAGTCTGGAGAGAATGAAATGTTTAAAGTAAGCTATTTTATGGAAGTGCTTCCGATTATTGCAAGTAAAGTCAATGTTACATTTGAACTTACAATTGCGGCAACGATTTTTGCATTGATTGTAGGTGTGATTGTTGCAATTATCGGATATTACAAAGTTCCGGCATTGTATCAGTTTACAAGAGTGTATGTGTCTGTTATGAGAGGAACACCTGTAGTTGCTCAGTTATATTTCTTTTATTACGGAGTAGCCTTGTACAGTGCTTTTGTACGAAACATGACACCGTTAATTGCGGTAGCAGTAGTCATGAGTCTGAACATGGGAGCATTTATGTCAGAAAGTATTCGTGGTGCATTGCTTTCCGTAGATGAAGGTCAGAAAGAAGCGGCATATTCACTTGGAATGACAAATTTTCAGCTTGTCACAAGAATTGTGATTCCACAGGCAGTCAGGATTGCTCTCCCACCATTGTTCAATGATGTAATCAATCTGATTAAAATGACATCACTTGCATTTATGCTTGGAGTTCCAGATGTAATGGGAGCGGCAAAGATTGAAGGAGCGAGAACATTCCGTTACTTTGAAATCTATGCAGCCGTTATGTTAATTTACTGGGTTATCATTTTTGTTCTGGGAATATTACATAAACTTTTAGAGAAGAAATGTGCCAGTATGTATTAAGAATGATCTTACACGGCAAAGTCCGTTAAGATATAGAGTATTATTAAGTAAGAAGAGGAGAAAAATTATTATGAAAAAACGTGTATTAGCAGCATTGCTTGTATCAGCAATGGTCGTAGCAACAGTAGTTGGTTGTGGAAGCAAAAGTTCTTCTGATGATTCCAGCAAGAAAGAGACAACAGAGTCTTCTGACAAGAAAGATTCTGATGAGACAGTAACAGTTGTAACAGCAGGAACAGGAGAGCCGTACAGCTTGCTTGCAGATGATGGAACATGGACTGGTATTGATGCAGAGATGTGGGATGAGATTGAGAAACGTACTGGATGGAAAGTTGAATTAAAACAGGCAGCTTTTGACGCACTCTGGGGAGAGCTTGATACAGAGCGAGCAGATGTTGCAGCTAACTGCTTTGCAGTAAAAGCGGAAAGAACTGACAAATACAATGCAACAATTCCATATTATGGAGATGCACAGTGTATTATCGTAAATGATGATTCTTCATATAAGACAGTTGATGATCTTAAGGGACAGGTTGTTGGATGTACAAATGGACAGGCAGCTCAGACAATCATCGAGGATCTTGCCAAAGAAAAAGGATTTGAAGTAAAACTTTATGAAGACAGTGCTGTAGGTATGAACGACTTGAAGCTTGGCAGAATTGCTGCATATGCAAATACTACAACAAATGTAAATGCATTTACGCATAACAACGAGGATGCAAACTTCCGTTTCTTTGATGAGAACCTGATGGCAAACAATGTTGCTTACTTCCTTCCAAAAACAGAAAGAGGAGATAAACTGACAGAGGAACTCAACGATGTTATCCAGGAGATGTTAGACGACGGAACAGTTGCTAAGATTACTGAAAAATGGATGTATTCAGATATGACAAAATTAATCCAGAAATAATTGAAGTCAGGAAGATTAAAACAATATGGGAACAGAAAATCAGTTAGTAAAAGTAGAACATTTATACAAAGAATTTGACGCAGAAACAAAAGTGCTTTCAGATATTAATTTGACAATTAATAAAAATGAAGTCATTGCGATTCTCGGACCATCCGGAACTGGTAAGTCAACATTACTCAGATGCTTGAATTACCTGACTGTTCCGACAAAGGGAAAGATTACCATTGGTGATGTGACAGTTGATGCGGAGCATCACACGAAAAAAGATGTGATTGAACTTCGTAAACATTCATCCATGGTATTCCAGGGATACAATTTGTTTAAAAATAAAACAGCGCTGGAGAATGTCATGGAGGCATTGACTCAGGTGCAGAAAAAGTCGAAATCTGAGGCTGAGAAAATTGCACTTGAGTTATTGGAAAAAGTAGGAATGCTTGAGCGTAAAGACTTTTATCCATCCAAGTTGTCAGGTGGTCAGCAGCAGCGTGTCGGAATAGCGAGAGCTCTTGCAGTAAATCCGAATGTTGTACTTTTTGATGAGCCGACGTCTGCGTTGGATCCAGAGCTGGTAGGAGAAGTGCTGAATACGATTAAATCACTTGCGGAAGAAGGAACAACAATGATTCTTGTAACACATGAGATTGGATTCGCAAGAGAAGTTGCGAGCCGTATCCTGTTTATGGATGGCGGAAAAATTGCAGCAGACGGTACTCCGGAAGAGATTATTGATCATCCAGAAAATCAAAGACTTCAGCAGTTCCTGAATTTTGTTAATCGAAAATAAGACATTTAGTAAAGATCTGCACCGTCACAAGTGTAGGTCTTTTTGCATAAGCAATGAGTTTGTATCAGGAAGGAATTGATCAGTCAGGTTGTAAGGAGGTAATATAAATATGGGGGAAAAACAAATTGTCGATATTATAAAAAGTAAAGCAAAAGAAATCGAAGAAGAGTTAGTCAGTATCCGTCATGAACTCCATAAACATCCAGAGTTGGGAGTGGAATTGCATGAGACACATGATATTATTAGCCGTGAGCTTCATAAGATACCAGAACTTGAGGTACAAGAGCACAAGGCTGGTGGTAGTGGAGTCATCGCAATATTGCATGGAGGTAAGCCGGAAGGGAAAACGGTTCTTCTAAGAGCTGATATTGACGCGCTACCAATAGAGGAGGAAGTGGATAGTCCATATAAATCAGAAAAACAGGGATGTATGCATGCCTGTGGTCATGACGGACATGCTGCATGGTTGATTGGCGCGGCAAAAATCCTGGCATCGATTCGAGAGGAATGGGGAGGCTGTATCAAATTTGTATTCCAGCCGGGAGAAGAAATTGGAAGAGGTGCCATGGAACTGGTGAAAGAAGATCATGTACTGGAAAATCCGAAGGTAGATATGGCTTTTGCAGCACATGGCTGGCCAACAGTGGAAAGTGGAAAAATTGGTATCGCACGAAGGTATGCATTTGGATGCGTAGGTACATTTGCAGTTGAAATTATTGGAAAGAAAGGACATGCATCATGGCCAGAGCAGACCATTGATCCGATTGCTGTTGCAAATGAAGTATATCAGCATATTCCGGCAATTCTTGCAAGAAAAATCAGTGGTACAGATTCAGGAATTATGTCTGTAACTTACATGCAGGCCGGTGTGGAGAAAATCAAAAATGTAATTCCTCAGATATGTAAATTTGGAGGAACCATGCGTACAACCAAGCGGGAAACAATGGAAAAAATGGCTGTTGAACTGAAAAATGAACTTCGTGCAATCTGTGAGGTATACGGAGCTACATATAAGTCAGACATTAAGATTCATGGAGGAGCAGTGGAAAATTCACCGATATTGCTGGATCAGGTTCGTGAGGCCGCAGGAGAGATTCTGGGACAGGAGCAAAGTTATATTATAGAAGGAGATAACCTTGGAGGTGAAAACTTTTCCGAGTATAGCAACCGGGTTCCGGCAGTATATATGTTTATTGGAATCAAACCAAAAGATAAAGCGGAGATTCCAGGATTACACAGTCCTATATATCAATTTGATGACGGCGTTCTGGCAAATGCATCAAGTGTATTTGCAATGCTTGGGTATCAGGGATGTATGGGAATGCTAGAAAATAGTTAGATAATAAAAAAGAAGCGAGGAAAGATAAAATGGAAGAAATCAAATATGTTGAGCGAAAAAATTCGAATTGCAACAAATGGGATGCACAGACAGGAATGTTTGGAGAAGAAAATCTTCATGCAATGTGGGTAGCAGATATGGATTTCAGAGTACCACAGTGTGTAGTAGCCGCATTGGAGAATTATGTTCAGTTTGGAGTATATGGTTATTACAAAATTCCGCAGGAGTATTACACAGCATTTATAAATTGGGAAAAGGTACATCATGGATTTGAAGTAAAGAAAGAATGGATGCGTTTTTCACCTGGAGTAGTTGCCGGATTTCACTGGCTTGTTCAGATGCTTTCCGATCCAGGAGATGCTGTGATTGTAAATACACCTGTGTATTATCCATTTCTTAATGCTGTAAAAAACAATGAGAGAAAACTAATCTGCTCAGACTTGATTTGCGAAGATGGAAAATATTGTATTGATTATGAAGATTTTGAGAAGAAAATCATCGAGAAACAGGTGAAAGTATTTATTCTTTGTTCCCCACATAATCCGGCAAGTAGAGTGTGGAAAAAAGAAGAATTAGAAAGCTTATTTGCAATCTGTAAAAAGCACAATGTATATATTATTTCTGATGAAATCCATCATGATCTGGTGTTTGGAGATAATAAGCATATTCCTTCACTTTCATTTAAAGAGTATGAGGATAGAATGGTTATGCTTACTGCAGCATCAAAAACATTTAATCTAGCCGGAGCTCAGAATTCTATCGTAGTTATTCCAGATGAAAAACTTCGGGAAAAATGGGACAAATATACATTAGGTCATCGTGTGATTGGTGGAAATGCTTTTGGATATATTGCGACACAGGCAGCATATGAAGGTGGAGAAGAATGGCTTACCGGTATAAAGGCACAGATTTATGACAACTATTTATATTTGAAAAAAGAGCTTTCTGAAAAACTTCCGGAAGTCATTGTCACACCGCTTGAAGGTACATATCTGTGCTGGGTAGACTTAAAAGCATATGTGTCAGAAGAGAATATAAAAGATATGATACAGAAAAAATGCAGACTGGCAGTTGATTATGGTGACTGGTTCGGCGGAGAACGGTTCGGTACTCATATCCGTATTAACTTAGCCACATCTCATGAAAATGTTAAAATCGCAGTAGATGCACTTGTGGATAATATATAAATTTTCTCGATAAATGAAGTGAAGATGTTCAGGAATCCTATTTGACAGATGAAGTAATCCGATAAATAATATTATAATAGGATAAAATCTGTGATGGGAGAATAAGTATGTGGAAAATAGAGAAATGCTATAAAATCATATTTGAAGCTATACTGGAACAGGAGGCACTGAAGAAAATTTGTACAGAGGTTGGAATGTATACTAACGCAGGTATTGCTTTTATTAATGTAGCAGGGAACCTTGTAGCAAGTTCACCCGTCTGGAGAAATTGTTTTCCAGATTCCGCAGAAAAAAAGCATCTCACATTAGATACTTATAATCAGTACTTTGGAAAGAAGAAATTAAAAGACTGGAGCTTACAGGTCACAGCCGTACAGGCGGAGAGCAAAAGTGTTGGTTATGTCTTGATTTGCTTCAAAAATAAAGAAGAGGAAACAGAATTTGAGGGATTGGGTTCAATTCTTGCACAGAATCTGCAACATTTTTTTGCACAAGAATCAGAACAATATAAAATCAGACAGCCATTACGGGAACATGTGTTGAGCTGGTATGTATTTGAGGAAGTCTGTTCTGAGAGGGGAAGAGGATTATTTGAAATCGAAAAACCTTATATAATGGCTTTGATACAGCGGGAAAATGGTGTGAACGAGCTGGTAAGAGAACTATATCAGGCATGGAAGTGTATTGCAATTTATGAAAATTTAGAAGGTATTTATATACTTTTTTATTGCATAAAAAAAGCAGAACCAGTCTATAAGATATTGAAAGATTCACAAATACTATGTAGTGTCAGTGAGCCGTTCGAAGAGTTTTCAATGTGCAGCAGTAAAAAGGATATGCTAAAGCGTATGTCTATGCTTAGAAGCAGAGAAGAACAGGAAAAATTCCGCAGAGAAAAAGAGTGGTCTTTATGGGGAATCTATACATATACAACGTCTCTTTTTAAAAAGGCAGGGCTTAAGGATTATTCTGTGAACAGATTGATTGAAGAGGATGAAAAGAACCATACCGAGTTGTATCAGACTTTAAAAACGTATTTATTTTGTGAGAATAATGTAACTGAGACGGCAAAAATGATGCATGTACATCGGAACACGCTGGTGTATCGGTTGAAGAAGATTAGTGATATGCTACAGATTGATTATAATGATTATCATGTGTCAAGAGAATTATTGGCATATATACTGATGAATGATATTTCGGAAAGAACGTAAATAAAGAACAGGATAGAATAGAATGAAGATTGTAAAAGAACTTCCAGAAATATTTGATGAATTTGGAGAACAAAGAAGAAAAGCATTTTTAGAGATAAAACAATATAAAGAAAAAGGTATGCCGGTCGTGGGAATGTACTGTGCATATTTTCCACCTGAGCTTGCAATTGCAGCTGGAGCAGTACCGGTAGCACTCTGCTCTTTTTCACAGGAAACAATTCCGGTGGCAGAGCACAGAATGCCAAAGAGCATGTGTCCACTGGTAAAGTCTAGTTACGGATTTGCCGTTGAAGATAAATGTCCATTATTTCATTTCACTGATTTGATTATCGGAGAAACAACTTGTGATGGCAAAAAGAAAATGTATGAAATGATGTCGGAATTTAAACCTGTTCACATTATGGAGTTACCGAATTGCCCTTCTGAGAGAGGCTATGAATTCTGGAGACAGGAAATTGTCAGAATGAAAGAAAAACTAGAGGATTTCTTTCAGGTGGTGATTACAGAGGAAAAGTTGCGGCAGGCAGTTCATTTGAATAACAGAATACGGATGTCACTTAAGAATCTGTGTGATGTCATGAAACTGGACCCGGCACCAGTGACGGGAGAAGATATTCAGAAGATGGTACTTGGAAGTAAGTACAGGTTTGATTTTGAAAATACGCCAGAGATAGTGGAGCAGGTTCGAAAGCAGATTCTGGATGAGTATCAGAAAGGTAAAAAGCTGGGTGAAAGAGTAAGAATTCTTGTAACAGGCTGTCCGATAGGAGGCGACACACTCAAGGTGATTCGGGCTATTGAGAACAATGGCGGTGTAGTCGTAGCAACGGAGAATTGTAGTGGAGTACGTTCGCTGGCAACTATGGTAGAAGAAGATACGGAAGATATTTACGGAGCAATTGCGAAAAAATATCTGTCTACGGGTTGTTCAATCATGACACCAAATGATAATCGTATTGATCTGCTTGGCGAGATTATTGATGAATATCATGTTGACGGAGTTGTGGAAGTTATATTATCAGGGTGTCACTCTACTGGTGCAGAATCCTATTATATAAAGAAATTTGTAAATGAAGAAAAGCATCTTCCATATATTTCTATTGATACAGATTATTCAACCGCAGATATGGGGCAGATTGTGACAAGACTGACAGCTTTTATCGAGATGATCCAGACGGAAAAATCAGATAATACAAATCAGAACGTTGATATTGACTATTGTTATAAAATTGTACTTTCAGAGGTAAATGCAGGAAGTGATGATCAGCATATTTTTCAAAAAATATGGGATTATGTAGGAATTCCAGTGTGCAGTTATGATGAAAAAGGAAAACTATCAGCTGGAGCGCAGGAAGTCCGAATGGAAGTTTGCAAGGATAAAATTGAACGACTTCGCGTGGATGGAAGTGGAAAACTGGTGGCAGGAATTCCAGAGAATATACCACGGACAAACGTAGAAAAGATTTTAAATATTCTATTAAAAGGACAGGATATGAGACGTCAGCTGCAACGATGCGGAGAAAAGAAGAATCCAGATTATCTGTGGCTGCTTTCGGAAGATAAAGAACTGTTGAAAAATATTTGCAGGCATATTCGAGAAGAAGCAACTTTGGCTGAACTGGGCTATGATTGTGAAGGAGAAAGAGTCTTTGTTTACGGACTGCAGGGAAGGGATCAAAGGTGCAAACTGATTGAGCTGTGTCATACATGTGTGCAAAGAATTGATTCCAGGGTACTTGTGGGTAATGGTTTTCAGGAAATGTCTTTTAAAGAAGATAATTACAAGATGCAAAGTCAGATTCTGCAGATTGCTGCTCATACAAAAGAAAAAGTAATATTGATAGAAAATTATTATTATGAGCTGGCAATGAAGTGTATTGCAGAAGAATCAGAGGGCAGAGTTGAATATGAGAAAGAATTGGATGCCCTAAAAGTAGGCGGTAAAGATTTGCAAGATACATTATACTGGTACCTTCGAATGAAGCGTAATATTTCTTGTACAGCAGCTAAATTAAAAATTCACAGGAATACACTGATTCCGAGGTTAGAGAAGATAAATGATATTCTGGAATTAGACAATCTAGATGGCAAGGAATGTGAGAAACTTTTGGTTTCCCTGGAAATAGAGCGAATGAAGAACAATAAAAGTAGTGAGAAACAATAAATATAGATTATACCTATATAACATATGCAATTATAGAAAAAATCAATTTGCATATTATGCTATAAAAGTCTAAAATTTTAAACAGAATGGTTAATTGTGTCCGTTTATAGATACGAATAAATTTGATGAGGTGAAAGAATATGGAGATTATTAAAGATTTGCCAGAGGTTTTTGAAGAATTTGCTGAGCAGAGACAGAAATCATTTCTTATGATGAAAGAGCTGAAAGATAAGGGAATACCGGTAGTAGGAGCATATTGTACATATTTCCCAAAAGAGATTGCTATGGCTATGGGAGCTTCAACAGTCAGCCTGTGTTCCACATCTGATGAGACAATTCCAGAAGCAGAAAAAGACCTTCCGAAGAACTTATGTCCATTGATCAAATCCAGTTACGGATTTGCAAAGACAGATAAATGTCCGTTCTTCTATTTCTCAGATGTAGTTGTTGGGGAGACTACATGCGATGGTAAGAAGAAAATGTATGAGTTGATGGGCGAGTTCAAAGATGTGTTTATAATGGAACTGCCAAATACTCAAGGACCAGAAGCACTGAAGCTTTGGAAGAAAGAGATTATCCGTTTTAAAGAATATCTTGAGAAAAGATTTGAAGTAACGATTACAGATGAAGATGTAAGAAAAGCTGTTAAAATTGAGAATGAAGCAAGAAAAGCACTGAAGCGTCTTTATGAAGTTATGCAGCATGATCCGGCTCCAATCAGTGGACATGATCTGTTCAAGGTTCTGTACGGAAGTACATTCAAATTAAATCGTTCTGAGATTGCCGGAGAAGTGAATGCCCTTGTTGACAAGATTGAGGCAGAGTATGCATCTGGAAAGATGCTGGAGAAGAAACCAAGAATTCTGATTACAGGATGCCCAATCGGAGGAGCAACTGAGAAAGTAATCCGTGCTGTTGAGGATAATGGTGGTGTTGTCGTAACTTATGAAAACTGTACTGGAGCTAAATCCATCGATCGCCTTGTTGATGAGAACGCTGAGGATATTTACCAGGCAATTGCAGAGAGATATCTGGCAATCGGTTGTTCAGTTATGACACCAAACCCGAATCGTTTTGATCTTATGGGACGTCTGATTGACGAGTATCAGGTTGACGGAGTTCTTGAGATGACACTTCAGGCCTGTCATACATATAACGTTGAGACTCGTGCAATCCGCAAGTTTGTAAATGAGGAAAAAGGAATTCCATACATTAATGTGGAGACAGATTATTCTCAGGCAGATGTCGGCCAGCTCAATACAAGGATTGCAGCATTTATTGAAATGTTGTAAGATTGCCGGTTACAGACTATTTTAAAATGAATTTTGAAATTCATGTTGTGTAAATTCATGAGAGGGAAAGCTAAGATATGAAGTTTATAGGAATTGATATTGGATCTACTTGTGCCAAGACTGTTGTTATGAACGAGAACAAAGAAATTGTTCTTGAGTTTGTGCAGCCGACAGGATGGAGCAGTGTGGATACGGCAGAAGAGATTCGTAAGAAGCTTGTGGAAAATGATGCGGATCCTGCAGAAAATGTATGTGTTGCTACTGGATATGGCCGTGTGTCTGTGCCATATGCAGATAAGATGATTACAGAAATTACCTGTCACGCTATGGGGGCTGTCTGGATTTTTGATAATAAAGATATGACAATCATTGATATCGGTGGTCAGGATACAAAGATTATCTGTGTAGAACAGGGATTTGTAAAAGATTTCATGATGAATGATAAATGTTCTGCCGGAACAGGAAGATTCCTGGAAATTATGGCAAATACATTGTCCATGCGTCCAAATGAGATGTGTGAGCTTGCAAGAGAAGGCTCAGGTGTAACGATCAGTTCTATGTGTACGGTATTTGCAGAGTCTGAGGTCATAAGTCTCATTGGTCAGGGAGAGAAGAAGGAAAATATCGCATTTGCAGTGGTTGATTCTATCGTACGAAAAGTTGCAGCACAGGCAAATCGTATGAGTGAAGACCGTCCGATGCTTTGCCTGACTGGTGGTCTCTGCGAGTGCAGCTATATCAGTGAAGCGCTGACAAAGGAACTTGGCATGGAAGTTAAGACAGATCCACAGAGCCGTTATGCAGGAGCAATCGGTGCGGCACTTGGAGCTGTAAAGAAAGGTAAGAAGAACTAGGAAAGTCTAGATAAAAGGAGTTTTACATTTTTGTTGTAAGCTCCTTTTTTGTATGTTATATTAGATGTATAACAGAAAACTTAATCTGTTCATGAAATCATCCGTAAGGATAGAACAAAAGAGATAATGAGGGTGATACGATGCTGATAGAGATTGATTTTAACAGTGATGAGGCACTGTATGTGCAATTACAGAATCAGATTATTATGGGAATTGCGACTGCGACGATCCAAGAAGGAGAATCCCTTCCATCTGTCCGTCAGCTTGCGGATACGGTAGGTATCAATATGCATACGGTTAATAAAGCATATTCCATATTGAAGCAGGAAGGATTTATCCAGCTTGACCGCAGACGTGGCGCTGTGATTGCAATTGATGCAGATAAGGCAAAGGCTTATGCAGAAGTAAAGCGTGCGCTAAGAATCGCGCTGGCTAAGGGAAGTCTTAAAAATGTCAGTAGAGAAGAAGTTCACGAGATGGTGGATGAATTATTTGATGAATACGGTGGAAAGGAATAACAGACAGCATGAATTATACAGAACCAGCAAAAGAAGTGCTGAAAAAAGCGGAAAAGATTGCCAGAGAACTGGATCATCCATATGTAGGAACAGAACATCTGCTGCTTGCATTTATGCGGGTATGTACAGGTGTGGCGGGACAGATATTGTCAGCGAATGGTGTAGAAGAAGCAAATTTATATAAGATTGTAGATGAACTGATCTCACCGGTCGGAGAAGTGACTTTTCAGGAAAAGCCAAAGAGAAGTCCGAGACTTGAATATACTCTGGAGGAAAGCAAGGAAGAGGCAATCCGTTTTCAATCAGAGGCAATTGGAACAGAGCATATGCTTCTTGCAATCCTTCGGGAACCGGATAGTGTTGCAACCAGAATACTTCTGACACTCAATGTAAATATACAGAAAATCATGCAGGATACGCTGGAAGTTCTCGGCGTGGATATCAAGGAATATCAAGAGGAGCTTCAAGAGACATATCAAAGAAAAGATGGGATTTTAGACCAGTATGGTACAGATCTGACTATGCAGGCAGAAGAAGGAAAGCTTGATCCGGTCATTGGAAGAAAAGCAGAGATTCACCGTCTGATGCAGGTACTTGGCAGAAGAACGAAGAACAATCCGTGCCTGGTGGGAGAGCCGGGAGTCGGTAAGACAGCAGTGGTAGAAGGACTTGCCGCACAGATCGCAAGTGGCATTGTACCGGAAGGAATGCGTGACAAGCGGGTCTATACGTTAGATCTTGCAAGTATGATCGCAGGTACAAAATACCGTGGTGAATTTGAAGAACGTATGAAGAGACTTTTGCAGGAAGTAAAGTCGGCGGGAAATGTTATTTTATTCTTGGATGAAGTGCATACAATCATCGGCGCAGGCGGTGCGGAAGGCGCAATGGACGCATCTAATATCCTGAAACCGTCTCTTGCAAGAGGAGAACTTCAATTGATTGGAGCAACAACGATTGCGGAATATCGAAAATACATTGAAAAAGATGCGGCACTGGAACGAAGATTCCAGCCAATTACAGTGGAAGAACCAGATGAGAAGCAGTGTGAAGAAATATTAAAAGGACTGCGGGAACGTTATGAGACGCATCATCATGTACAGATTACAGACGATGCGCTTCAGGCGGCAGTTTCACTATCTGCCCGTTATATCAGTGACCGTTTTCTTCCGGACAAAGCAATTGATGTGATTGATGAAGCATGTGCGAAAGTGAGTCTTAGTGGCTTCAAGACACCGGAGCATATCTATGAACTGGAAAAGGTTCTTGGTAATTACGAAGCAAAGATGGAAGAGGCAATTCTTGCAGGTGATCTTGTGGAGGCTTCCAGGATCCGAGCAGAGAAAGAAGATGCTCAGAAAAAGATTATGCAGACGAAGAAGCGTTTTCAGAAAAAGCAGGCGGGCAGAAAACCACTTGTAACAGAAGAGGAAGTGGCAGCGGTCGTATCTGACTGGACGAAGATTCCGGTGCAGAAGCTTCAGGAATCTGAAGGTGTGCGCTTGCAAAAGTTAGAGCAGACGCTTCACAAGAGAGTGGTTGGACAGGAAGAAGCTGTTACGGCTGTGGCGAAAGCTGTACGAAGGGGGCGTGTGGGGCTAAAAGATCCAAAGCGCCCGATTGGCTCATTTTTATTCCTTGGACCGACCGGAGTCGGTAAGACGGAATTGTCAAAGGCATTATCAGAAGCATTATTCCATGATGAGAATGCCATGATTCGTGTTGATATGTCCGAATATATGGAACAGCACAGTGTGGCAAAGATGATTGGTTCTCCTCCGGGATATGTGGGTCACGAGGAAGGTGGACAGTTAAGCGAACAGGTGCGAAGACATCCGTATTCAGTGATTCTTTTTGATGAGATTGAAAAAGCACATCCGGATGTATTTAACATTTTACTGCAGGTATTAGATGATGGACATATTACAGATTCTCAGGGCAGAAAAGTCGATTTCCGGAATACGGTCATTATTATGACATCAAATGCAGGTGCACAGGCGATCATTGATCCCAAAAGGCTAGGATTTGGCAATAAGGAGAATCAAGAGGAAGATTACAAGCGTATGAAGATGAATGTTATGAATGAGATCAAGCTTGTCTTCCGTCCAGAATTCCTGAATCGAATTGACGAGATTCTTGTATTCCATCCGCTAGGTGAACCGGAACTTAAAAAGATTACGGGAATGATGTGCCAGGAGGTGGTCAAGCGTGCAAAAGAACAGCTGGATATTCATTTGACGGTGCGTGATTCTGTGAAAAAGCTGATTATGGAAAAAGGAACCGATAAGAAATATGGAGCAAGACCGTTAAGACGTGCAGTACAAAGTGAACTGGAAGACAGTCTGGCCGAGGCAATTCTCGCAGGTGAGATTAAGCGTGGTCAGGAAGTCGTTGCCGGCGTATCGAAAAAAGAAATAAAATTTGAGGTCAAGACTACCAAATAAAAATAAATTGATATATAATAATTAATACAAATGAACCTTAGGAGGAAAGAGCTAATGGCAGCAGTGAAAGAGCTATTAAGAGCTGAAGCAGACGGAGCACTTGGTTTTGGAGACTATACTCTGAGCAGCAAGACAAAACTGGACGGATTTGAATTCCAGGGAGATGTGTATAAGGTAAAGACATTCTCTGAGATTACAAAGTTGGAAAAGAATGGTATGTTCGTATACGAATCCGTTCCGGGAACAGCAGTAGAAGATTTTAAAGCTTCTGAGAGAGAGGTTTCTTTTAAAGTATCCGGTACTGAGGATGCGCAGATTACACTGGAGCTGGAAGCAGACAGCGAATATGTTGTGTATATGGACGATGTGAATGTCGGTGATATGACAACGAACTTAAGCGGAAAACTGAGCGTGAGCGCAGAACTTGATCCGAATAAAGAGATTGAGATCAAGATTATCAAGAAGTAAATACGCAGAACATCGGGGGAGCTCGCAGAGGCGTAGCTTCCCCTTTCTGGTAAAATGGAAATAAAAAAGAAATGATAAATCAAGGTTTAAGAGTGGATTTATAAGTAGAAGTATAAAAAAGATGTAAGGGAATCGTACATGGCAAAAGGTAAAAAAAGTATATTTTTCTGTCAGAACTGTGGACATGAAGAAAGCAAATGGCTTGGGCAGTGCCCGATGTGCAAGGAATGGAATACATTTGTAGAAGAGAAAGTTTCAGTAACAAGAGGAAGTACGGCTGCAGTGCAGCAGGTAAGGGATGCGAAAGATGCGAAGGTAGTGACACTTTCCAGTATTACGACTGATGACGATGAGCGGATGCAAACAGGGATTCTGGAACTTGACCGAGTGCTTGGTGGTGGAATCGTGCCTGGATCGCTTGTGCTAGTGGGAGGGGATCCGGGGATCGGTAAATCAACACTTCTCCTGCAGGTATGTCAGAAGTTATCAGGACAAAGCCGTAAGATATTATATATTTCCGGGGAAGAATCGTTAAAGCAGATTAAACTGCGTGCGAACCGGATGGGAACATTTTCTGAGAGTTTGTTTCTGTTGTGTGAAACGAATCTTGGAATTATACGTCATGTGATAGAAGAACAGCATCCAGATATGGTCGTGATCGACTCGATCCAGACGATGTATAACGAAGAGGTCGCGTCGGCACCGGGAAGCGTGTCTCAGGTGCGTGAATCGACCAATGTATTTATGCAACTTGCAAAAGGACTTAATATTTCAATATTTATTGTAGGACATGTGACAAAAGAAGGCACAGTTGCAGGCCCACGCGTATTGGAACATATGGTGGATACAGTGTTATATTTTGAAGGAGACAGACATGCATCTTACCGGATTCTGCGTGGGGTGAAGAATCGTTTTGGATCTACGAATGAGATTGGCGTGTTTGAGATGCAAAAAGGTGGCTTGGTGGAGGTAGAGAATCCGTCCGAGTATATGTTATCAGGAAAACCGGAAAATGCATCGGGTTCTGTTGTGGCATGTGCAATGGAAGGAACAAGACCGATGCTCATGGAGATTCAGGCACTTGTATGTAAGACGAACTTTGGAATGCCGAGACGTACGGCAGCAGGGCTTGATTATAACCGAGTCAATCTTCTGATGGCAGTTCTGGAAAAACGTATGGGAATGCCGCTTTCCGCGTATGATGCATATGTGAATATTGCAGGAGGAATCCGGCTGAATGAGCCGGCAGCAGACTTAGGAATTGTGATGGCGATTGCATCAAGCTATAAAAATCGCCCAATTGATGAGGATACCATCGTGTTTGGCGAAGTAGGATTAAGTGGAGAGGTGCGGGCCGTGACCATGCCGGAACAGAGAGTATCAGAAGCAAAAAAACTGGGATTTAAAAGATGTATTGTCCCTGCAGTTTCCATGAAGACGATTGGAAAGATGGAAGGAATAGAGATATTAGGAGTAGAAAATGTAAACCAGGCTATGAATCTTGTGTAACGGCTGAAAGAGATATGAACAGGAGGGTAAAAGATGGCGTTAAAAGACTATAATAAAGCGTTTCGTTATGGGAAAAAAGAATATGAGAGCCGACTTCTTGCAGGGCGGAAGCCGACTTTGGAATCTTTGGACGAAGTATTACCAGATGAGGCATTATCAACAGAATCACTGGGACTTGTTCAGATTCCGATCGATCAGATAGTTGGAACAAGATATAGTGGTAGAAGCAGTGCATTTGCAAGTAATTTTATGCCAATATTGGAGAGTAATACGGAGTTTGCAATCAAATGGGCAAAACTCAGCACTTCTCATGAAAAGGAAGGAATTCATGAGCCGATCAAGGCGTGGGAGTATATGAATAAATTCTATGTAGAAGAGGGAAATAAGCGTGTCAGTGTCATGAAATTTTTTGGTGCAATTTCAATCCCGGGAACGGTAACGCGTATTCTTCCGAAGAAAACGAATGATAAAAACGTAAAAGTTTATTATGAATTTGTGAATTTTTACAGAGTGTCTAAAGTAAATTATATTACATTTTCAGAAGAAGGACAGTATGCACAGCTCATAAAAGAGGTGGGAAAACATCCGGATGAGTACTGGACAGATGATGATAGACTGATTTTCAGTTCTGTGTATGCAAGATTTACAGCGGCATTTCATGCACATGGTGGACAAGAACTGGAAGTTTCATCAGCAGAGGCATTTCTTTCATTTTTACATCTATACTGTTATAAACGAGTAGAAGAAATGTCAGTAGAAGAAATTAACGAACTTGTGAAGAAAGCATGGGAAGAATTTGTTCTGCTTCAGTATAATGATGAGGAAAAAGTAGAATTGAAAATGACTCCGACAGAAGATAAGCCATCTCTGTTTGAAAAATGGCTTCCTCTCGGTGGCAATAAAGAACCATCTCATTTGAAAGTAGGATTTATCTATGCGAAGACACCACATTCTTCTGCGTGGACATATAGTCATGAACTGGGACGCAGACATCTTGAGCAGACATTTCCAAATGAAGTCACGACTGTAAGTTATGAAAATATAACAGAAAAAAATATAGCATCAGCCCTGGAGGAAGCTATTCATGCGGGTTGCAATATTATATTTACGACAACTCCGATATTTGCGCAGGAAAGTTTAAGAGCGGCAATTACACATCCGGAAGTAAGAATCTTAAACTGTTCTTTGAATACGACGCACCGCTACATCCGGACTTATTATACTCGTATGCATGAGGCGAAGTTCCTGATGGGAGCAATTGCAGGGGAAATGGCTGAAAACGATAAGATTGTCTATATTGCGGATTATCCGATTTTGGGAACAATTGCACAGATTAATGCATTTGCGCTTGGAGCGCAGATGACAAATCCAAGAGCGAAGGTGTATTTAGAGTGGTCTACGCTGAAAGAGCAGGATATTGAGAAAAGAATTGACGAGATAGACCCGAATTGTATTTCGGGAAAAGATATTATCGTACCAGATGATAACAATCATTTTTATGGAGTATATCATCGCGAAAGTGGCGGAGGTGAGCAGAAGAATCTTGCAATGCCACTGTGCCACTGGGGAAAATTCTATGAAGAACTGATCCGTACAATTATGGCAGGAAACTGGGAACAAGATAATGATGTGGAAAAAGCAATTAATTATTGGTGGGGAATGCCGACAGGGGTAGTAGATGTTATTTGTTCAAAAAAACTTCCGGCGGGTACAGTCCGGCTGGTCAATGTATTAAAGCATAATTATAAAACGGGACAATTTCATACATTTACAGATCAGATGTATGCACAGGGACATATACTTAAGGAAAAGAAAGGTGAAAAGCTGTCTCCGGAAGAAGTGATCGAGATGGACTGGCTGGCAGAGAATATTATAGGAAGAATACCAAAGATTGAAGAATTACAGGAGCAGGCCAAACCGGTTCTTACACAACAGGGGATTGAGACGAGGAAGGGATAAAGAACAATGCGAATAATGGTAATTGCAGACGAAGAGTCGAAATACCTTTGGGATTTCTTTGACAAAAGCAAACTGGAAGGTGTGGACTTAATTATATCCTGTGGTGATTTGAATCCAAATTATCTGTCTTTTCTTACAACATTTGCAGCTGCTCCGGTACTGTATGTGCATGGAAACCATGATGAAAAATATGATCGTACCCCACCAGAAGGTTGTATTTGCATTGATGATGAGATTTATGAATTTGAAGGCTTGCGAATTTTAGGACTTGGTGGTTCCATGCGTTATAGTGGTGGGAAATATCAGTTTACAGAACGCGGAATGAGGAAAAGAGTGAAGAAACTATGGTTTCAATTGCTAAAACACCGTGGTTTTGACATTCTGGTCACACATGCTCCGGCATATCAGATCAATGACGGAAGAGATCTGCCACATCAGGGATTTCAAGTATTTATAGAGCTGATAGAGAAGTACAGTCCGAAGTTCTTCGTACATGGACATGTGCATATGACTTACGGAAGGCAGCATAAAAGATGTGATAAATATAAGAGCACACATATTATCAATGCATATGAAAGATATGTATTTGATTATGAAGATGATGAGATGAGTCCATTGAAGTTTGGAAAAATCGTAGGACAACAATAAGTTTAAGGCTGACACGTAGTATTTTAGCAAAATACTACGTGTCAAACTGCGTTTAATGGAAACTCTTCTCACAAAATAAGATACTTTAATTGCAATTTTGGGTATTAATTTGGGGGGAATGTAATTCAAACTGCAAATATGAACAAGTGAAGCGAAATGTGATAACTAAAATTGTGTAAATTATGCAAATAAAATAAATAATAAAAACAATATTGACAATTCTGGACGGGCATGATATATTATACAAGCTGTCGCGTGAGACAAGACTGGAAAGTGCTTAAGAGCTCATGGGAACGCAAAAAAATAAATGAAATTTCCTGTTGACAAATGTCGATAGAAATGATATTCTAGATAAGCTGTTTCGAACGACAGAGATGATCGAAGCGGACAGCGAAAAAGAAAAATAAAAAAGTTGTTGACAAGCGATTGTGAATGTGATAATATAAATAAGCTGTCGCTGAGACGACAACAAAGAAAAAGATCCTTGATAATTAAATAATAGACAACAACCCTGAAGATTCTTTAAGAGAAAATTCAGAACGGACATTGAATGACAATGTCAACCTTAAAACAGTAAAAGGGATAAGAAAGCTAGTAGTTTTCTTGACCTGGAACGAACTTTGATTTTAAATCCGAGTCAAATCGGAATTAAGATTTTTAAACGAGAGTTTGATCCTGGCTCAGGATGAACGCTGGCGGCGTGCTTAACACATGC
>OGDN01000618.1_pt1 | contig 70506 bp, 60 predicted proteins | sample 1570271 | NCBI WGS metagenome assembly OGDN01 (sample SAMEA4384481, study PRJEB24528) | human gut metagenome | reverse complement strand
TTTAACCATTCACCACGACTCGGATCTGCCACTGATTCATAAGCATATTCGTTTGAATCTGAATAACTCGGGGCATCCATTCTAAACTTGTAAGCACCACTGCCACCCGTTGCAGAAACATGAAATGTAGTATCCTGTCCTAAGACCGGTTCATTCCATTCAACCTTTAGTGTTACTGCTCCGGAAGTACTTGTGCTGTTATAACTGTAAGCTGTCTCTCCCTGCGTTGAAACATCAGAATCCGTGTTCTGTTCCAGCGCTTTCTCCGAATCAAGTGAAGCCTCTGATTCCAATGAGTTTCCCTCTGCTAATACTTCCTCACTACCGCTACTTGCATTTTCCAAAGGAACTCCCGCATTTTTCTCAACATCATTATTTAATTCTTCATCATCTACTGAATCCGTCTCAGATTTTTCAAATGATTCTTGATCAGCCTCTGTGTTTGATACATCTTCTGCACTCGATATTTCATCTTCTGTTTGTCCGTAACTTCTAATAGGATCAACCCAAACACACGACAAAATCAAAACTATAGTCAAAAGGTATGTTACTAATTTTTTTTTCATATGTTCCCTTTCTCCAATTGTTTCTTGGATAAATTATACAGCAACAGTGCAAAAACATAATCGGCACTTCAAGCAATGGTTTGTTTTTGACCACCATAGTGAATCTATTTTTATGCACCTAAAAGTGGATATTTCAAACATATATATCTACCTTTCACAAAAGATGCCTATCGTTTTACATCCTCATTTTTGATTTATTTCCAATACAATGTTCTGGTATAGTACCATAATTACACCAATGATTTATCCAATCTCTTTTGGTGCCTTTTTCTTCGTTTTGTTGAAATATATTTTGTCCGAACAAAATAATTCAAAATCCATTCTTTATTCTATGATATTTGAGCCTTTTCTCGTTAATTAACATGTTTAAGTCATTCTCTTATACTTTATCAAATTTAAGATTAGTTCTTTCTCATCCGATTTCATGACAAACAAATACATTATAAATATATAAATTATCGTATAACCTAGAACTCCTATTCCAAAACAAACAACAGATACTGTTCCCATTGGCCTGCAATGCTTTAACCAGCACAAAATGCCTGTCAGCATAACTGCTACTGAGACAACTGGAGTGGATTCCTTCCAAAACTTCGCAATATCTAAATCCGCCTTTTTTTGATAATACCAGTTCATAATAAATCCACTTGTAACAGCCATTGACAACCCTGTAGAAATTGCAGCTCCCACAATTCCAAAATATGTTGCCAAAATCACTGTTGTAACAATATTTATAACTGCGCTAAAAAAATACATTTTTGCACGAAATCCATATTGTTTTTTCACCTGCAAGATCGCTAATGCAAGGTTTTGAGCTAAATCAACCGAAAATGGAATCATAACAACAATCGCTACATAATATGCTTCCGTATAGCCATCACCAACCCAAATTGTCAGAAACTCTTTTCCAAAAATAATAAATCCAGAAAGAATCAGCATAATTACCATAAATGTCATTCTTCCAACTCGTACGAATAGATTCGATATTTTTTTATTTCCATTGCTTTCGTGACACAAAATACTAACCTTTGGATAAAACACACTAGCAATTTGAGTGCCAAATTGCATATAGATCATGTAAATTTGAGCGCCCACTGAATATATTGCAACTACTGACGTGCTAAAAAGCTTTCCTAAAATAACTTGATCTGTTTTCCAGAAAATCTGATCTGCAATGCACCCCATAAGAATTGTTACGGAAAGTTTAACAATATCTCTGATCACACTCATATCTTTTTCTTTTCTTAATATTCTAATCTTCAATTTTTGAGTAACATAAACATATCTTATGAATACTGTCAAAATATTAAGTACTACAATTACTGCCGAAATTGTAATAGCATATGGTATTTTTCGTACACAAAGAATTACCATAAACGGTTGCACTATTTGAATTACAATTGCAAGTATTTTCAAAAATGCAAACTTCTCATACCCTGTCAAAATAGTCAAATAGACCGATCCTAACAAAGTTATCATCATATTTGCAAATAATAAAACTAAAATTGCGGAACCTTCCTGTAGTTCCAGTTGTCCAAAAGAACTTGCATAGAGGTATCTAAACAAAAAAAACACAATGACACCAATTATAGCCAGCAGCGCGGCCATAGCTCTATATATCACTCTAGCCATCGAGAGTGTTACATCCGCATTTTCTGTGTTTTTACATCCTAATGCATTACAATAATTTCTTAGAACACCCGTCGACATGCACGATTCGAAAACAGATATGTAGGAAAAAAAAGAGCCTACAATCTGATACAAGCCGTATTCACTCTGTCCGAGATGGCGAAGGAGAACTGGTACATAAACAACACTGACAACGACACTTAATACAACTTGAATATAAGACAGTATTGCCCCTTTTTTTCTCTCATTTATCATCGTTAAACCAATTATCCCTTTCTAAAATCACTTAATCGTTTTCCTGCTGACTTTTCCTAAAATTATTTTTATTTTCTTTTTTGCTTCTTCTAAATCAAACAACAACTTTGTATGACCATTTTTTATCAAAACAAACATCCATTTTTTTGCAATTGATTCTGTCTTTAAATACGAATTTTTTCTCCAATTTGGAAAATTTTCATTCATCCATACTTCAATAGCTTTAATGTACTCTACATTTCCCCTATAGTTTGTCAGGACCCTCATTGTGTTATAATATAGTATATGCAAAATTGCAAGCCATTCAAATTCTGCATAATATTTAGTTTGAACCGATATATCAAGTTGTTTTAGCATTGCTTCAAATGCCTGAAGCATATCAAGTGCTGATTCTTCAGATGGATTGCTTAATGCACTCCCAGGATGTTTTATATAATGATACAAGCATTCATCTGTTGAATACTCTGTTCCAATAGTGGCTAGAAATGCTGTTGCCGTAGCCATATCTTCGCCAATTCTAACTCCCTGTACTAGATGTATTCCGCTTTTACAAAATACATCTCTATCATAAATTTGTAGACACAAGGAGTCACTATAAAGTAATCCTCGAGTCACATTAGCTTTTTTATATTCGCCTTTCCAACGATTATGTTCTTCTATGATATTGCCATCTGGCGTTCGCACATCATAATTAAAAGCAAGAATAATTGGCTTGTGTTTTTTTAGTAAGGATATTATTCTATCTAGAGCATTACTGTCAACATAATCATCCGCATCCATAAAGAAAACATATTTACCTGTTGCACGCGCAAGACCATATTCTCGTGCAGAGTTTTGTCCACCATTTTTCTTTTTATAATACTTAATATTAAGCAGCGAGTTTTCGATTTCTTTTTTTATTTCTCCACTGTATTGTTCCTGCGAACCATCATCAACAATAATAATTTCAATTTCGTTTTGCTGCTCACACAACAAAGATAGCAGACATTTCTGAAAATAAATCTTTAAAGTGTTATATGTTGGAATAATAATAGATAAGGTTTTCATTCTCATCTCTCCCGGTTTATTTAATAAGAATATCTGCAATTCTCTCGCAAGCATGACCATCTCCATATGGATTACTTGCTTTACTCATTGCATCATATTCCTCTCTATCAGAAAGCAGGCGGCTAAACTCATTATAGATCGTTTCTTCTTCTGTTCCAACCAACTTCAGCGTACCAGCTGCAATGCCTTCTGGTCGTTCCGTGGTATCACGCATAACCAAAACCGGTTTTCCAAGAGATGGTGCCTCCTCCTGAATACCACCGGAATCAGTCAGAATCAGGTAACTTCTGCTCAAGAAATTATGAAAATCAAGAACATCAAGTGGCTCAATAATATGAATACGATCATCGTTGTCTAAATACTCATTTGCAATATTACGGACAACGGGATTCATATGAATAGGATAAATTGCCTTAACGTCTGGATGTTCATCCATAACACGCCGAATTGCTTTAAACATATGTTTCATTGGTTCGCCCAGGTTTTCACGACGATGAGCAGTAATCATAATCAGACGACTACCATATGCCCACTCCAACTCTGGATGGGTATAGCTTTCTTTTACAGTTGTTTTCAAAGCATCTATCGCAGTATTACCAGTAACATAGATACTTTCTGGATCTTTTCCTTCTTTTATAAGATTTTCTTTAGACAGTTCTGTTGGCGCAAAGTTAAATTTACTAATAATTGAAACTGCTTGCCGATTAAATTCTTCTGGAAAAGGGCTATAAATATTGTATGTACGTAGACCTGCCTCTACATGTCCAATCGGAATTTGCATATAGAAGCAAGCCAATGCAGTTACAAACGTAGTAGACGTGTCTCCATGAACTAATACAATATCTGGATTTTCTTTTTCCAGCACAACTCTAATATGATTCAGAATATTAGTTGTCACATCAAAGAGTGTTTGCTTATCTTTCATAATGGACAAATCGTAATCTGGTACAACCTTAAATGCTTCCAACACCATATCAAGCATTTGTCGATGTTGCCCCGTTACACATACGACTGTTTGCAATTCCCTACGTTTCTTCAGTACATTAACCAGTGGACACATTTTGATAGCTTCTGGTCTCGTCCCAAAAACAAGCATAACTTTCTTCATTTTAATTTTTCTCCTTAGATTTTCTTGCAATTTCTTATTGCTTGTATAATCTTATTTATATAATAATATGTCGCGTTTCCCATACCTTCATTTTTTACACGGTCAATATATGTAAACGGAAATGCAACTGTCTTAAGAATCCATCGTAATAAAGTACCTTTTCCATTCATACTTCGTTTTATACTTGCAGAAATCTTGCCTTCCTTATTTTGCCATGATCCAGAAAAATGGTGAATCGTGACAGTCTGTTCAGTTATGCTAATGATTCCTGTCGCATGGCTTTTAGGACAAAACACATCGTGAGGATACAAAATAAAATCACAAATATCCTGCATAGTATTATTTCCAATAAAGCCATACTTTTTGCAAATATTAGTTATTGTTACAACGTTAGTTGTAAGATCCAATTTCCCATCTTGTAAAATGAAATGGCGTTTTTCATAGTCTTCTAATAATCTGGTAAATAAGGGAAAATTCTTTTCACATGCCATGATTCCTGTTGGAATACTGACTTCATCTTCAAATCCGGAAAACGCCTTATGTTTTAAAAAGGGATCTAATGGCTTAATTACTTCAACATCTGTATCCATGTAAATTCCGCCCTCTGTCACCATAGCATACAACCTAACATAATCTGTAATAAAAGCCCACTTCTTCGCTTCATATGCCTCCCGTACATAATCGCAAGAATTTAAATTAAAGTTCGATTCATTCCATTCTTTAATTTCATAATCAGGACAATATTTTTTCCAAGAAGCTATGCATTTTTGAGCAAGTTCTGGAAGTGGCTTCCCGCCAAACCAACAATAATGAATAATTTTTGGAATCATTTCTTAACCTCCCATAATCTCAATTTTCAAGTCAGTAATTCAAAACATAAAACCATTACTCCTCATATTAGTTCAGTGTAATTTTACCAAAAACATGCACTATACTCAGATATTCTAAAATAGTATATATCTAAACGGCTGTTGAATCTGTATTTCAAATTGCATCAAAAAAGAATATATAATTTCTTGCTGGTGACTTTGCATTTGCTATATAAACAAAAAGAAGTAACAAGATAATTCCCATCTTTATGATCAGTCTATATTTAGGTTTAATCACAGTTACTGCGTCTGGAAGAAATAATAATAAGAATGATCTGTAAAAATATGCAACTCTTGAGAACATCGTAATGGATAATCCCATTAACTCCAGTGACAAATATATTACTATAAAACTAGAAAGTTTAAATGAATCTTTAGTTGGAAATCTTGTATTATAAGAATAAAAAACTAAACAAAGCTCTATCACCCAAAGTATGGAACTTCCACCAATAGAATTCGTCCAATAGTTTGTCGAAAAATAACCAGCATAACGAGGTAAGAATCTTAAAATAATCCCCGATGAAGCACTTATACTTATTGGTAAAACAATTGATCCTATTAGCATGTATTTAAAAAAACGTTTCTCATACTTTTTCGGAAGTAATATTATTGGAATTATCAATAAGCAAATGACCGAAGTATTGTGAATTAGAAAAGCCAACACCAATATTGCAGCACTATTTATATATTGTTTTTTCTTTAAATATTTATATGCCTGAAGTGCAATTGAAATTGCCAGTAATTGTCTAATACAATTAAATGCAAACATATAAATGGCCTCGCATAAAAAAATCCATGTTGCATATACGACATGTTCTGTATTTTCAAAAATAAATTTAGCATATAGAGCACATGTTATCGCTGCAATCATAAATAGAAAAACTTGTGGATTCTCCGTAAATAATCCTATTATCTTACATAATCCAAGATATAACGATTCTATAGTGTCTTGATATCCATAACTGTATGTATAAAAAACAGTTCTTCCACAAATGTTCGCCAGTATATCCTTCCAGTTGACTAATTGAGCTTTATTAAATATACCCATATACATCGATGTATCTTCACCAACTGATGAAGCTCTTAAGCCAAGAACAAGCACCATGGCAGAAAAAGAAAGAAAGAGAAAAACTTTTCGCGATCGGATACTATTATGTTTACTATATGGATATAATGAAAATAAGGCTATTAATAAGGCTAATATAATATATACTGTCATATTTTACCTCACATATTTACAGTAAACTCCTGGAAGAATTCCGAAGAAGAGTACTTTAACTCTTTCCTTAGAGTTTAATGCATTTCTAAAACAGAAAGAGAAATTCAGTCCATCAATCACGAACCCTTTTATCCCTCTAACTTTGCAGTTACTAATATAATATTTGATTAAAACCCCATACAAATATCTCTGGAGTTCTGTATCATTAATCTTCTTGAAAAGACTAAACCACTGCTCATAAATGCTAATCGAATCCCTTACCCTAGCAGCATCTTTTTTCCCTGATGTCATAATTGAATTATCACGAATAATATAGTGATAGAATGTTCCATTCATGCATCTAATGGTATCAGCCACCAGAAATACCCTGGGTAGCATTTGAACATCTTCAAAATAGATCCCTTTTTCAAAAAATAAATCATTTTCAAGAAGAAAGTCTCTTCTGTACATATTAAGCCAAGCCGGTGCATACCATTGATTTTCCTTTATAGCTTGTTCTACAAATTTCTTTGATGTGTATGTTATTCCTTCTTGTATTTTCGAATGATTTATCAGCTCATTCCCATCTTTTTTTTCCATAATTGCATTTCCGACAATAATATCAATATTTTCATTATTTCTTGCTTTCATGAATCGTTCGCAAGAATCAATATCAATATAGTCGTCAGAATCCACATAAAGAATATACTCTCCTGATGCAACTTTAAGTCCAGCATTTCTTGCATCAGAAAGCCCACCATTTTTTTTATGAACAACTTTCACTCGATTATCTTGCCGTGCAAACTCATCACACATCTCAGGGCAGCAATCTGGACTCCCATCATCAACAAGGATGATTTCTATATTTTGATATGTCTGCCCTAATAAACTTTTTACACATCTATCTAATTCGCGTTCTACTTTATAAACTGGAACGATTATGCTAATTTTTATTTCAAATCCCATCCTCTCAAACCTCAATCTTTATCCATTTCTCATCTATCAAGGGAGATTTGTAGTCATTGTTAAACCACCTGCTTGGTGAAACCACAATTTTATCCTCATTTCTTGATAAGTACTGCACCCACCAGCTAAAAGTGCTATTTGATATAATAAAATGTTTACATGCACTCATTAGTCTTAATTTTTCCCAAACGGGATCCGTCCCGTCTTCATAATAAGTCAAACATCCCGTATTTACGTTTTCTCTTACCCACTGAATGTCATCAGAGAACATAAAAAACACAGGATTTTCAACTATACATTTTATTTTCTCAATTGCTGTCAGGAAATAGTCTTTAGTGCATAGACTATGAAGACTCTTGAATGTACTATTAGATTCAAAATCTCCTCGTCTCACGCTAATACAGATTGAATTTGTACTAGTAATTTGATTTAACATGTCAATATTTTTTTCTATAATAGAATGCTTAGGAGCAAACTCTTTAACAATCGTTTCTCGCACATCATCAAAGTAGATTGGATCTTCAAAGTTTCCCGAAAGGAATTTGTCTTTCTGTGATGACTTAGAAAGTTTCCATCCACCTCTTCGAAACCAATAGACTCCATATTTATTAAGCAACTTTTCCCATTGTTGTTCATACTTTACCTGTTCATTCATCTGTTCAGGCTTAATTTTTTTCATTCCAACAAGATAAGGAAAACAAATCACCTTCTGACATAGACTAGTGTGGTGGGCTAGAACAGATCCGGCTTTATCTTCCTCAAAATCTTGAATGTTATAATCTCTCAGCATATTATAAAATGAAGAATCACCATTGACTTTTTGCTGATAGTTAATTACTATTTTTTCGTCTGGATAAAATTTAATTTGTAGTGCCCTTGCGGCAGCATATCTAAAAAATTGATTGCCCAATCTTCCACTCATTTGCAAATATATCATATTCTATAACTCCATCATATCTACCTTAGCTCAATAACTTTTTGTACAATGCATTCAACTCATATGAATGCTCTTTCATTGTTTTTACCTTAAAGTTCTTTTCAATATATGCATTCATATCATCTATAATGCTTGGATGCCTGACAAGATCAGCAATTTGGAATTTCAATGTTTCGACCGAACTAGCAACCACGAAGCCGTTTTTCCCCTCAAGAATTAAATCTTTTGCTCCAACCTTTTCACTCACAATCACTGGGATTCCATAACTCAGTGCCTCTAGTACTGTGAACCCAAATGTTTCTTCCCATTCGCTCGGAGTGACCAAAACATCAAATTGGTTCATAACATTTGGAAGTTCTTTGTAAGAGTACGGCTTGTGACATATCATATAAGACGATGGATTACTAACTTCAACAAAAATGTGGGCTTCAAAATTATGTTCTCCACTTAGCCACAATGCATCGCATGCATTCTTAAACAAGTTATATCCCTTGTGAGTAGTAAGCGGCCCTAAATAACCAAATCTAACCGATGAACCCACTTTTCGTATTCTTTTATGATCTACAATTGCTCCATTGGATATTGATATTACGTTCGCATTGTTTCCAGTGTATCCTCGCTTCTTATAAACCCAAAGCGTATTAGTGCTATTGAAATGAACAGCGTCCATTTTTTCAAGTAACTCTATATTACGGTCGCGTAAATTCTGATATTTTTTTTGCTTCTTTGCATCAATAATTTCTGATTCTATCACCTGCTCTGTTGCATCGTACATTTTCCTATTGTGTCTAGCACGAAGCATTTTGATAACAGAACTTTCCTTAACTCTTTTATATAGTTCCGATTGAAAGAACTTCATTTTATTAAATGACAAGCCATATTGATTGCAGCTTACACAATCAGAACATTTTTTGTCATCCTGACAGTCTTTTCCAGCATGGAATAAATTGCAGCGTGGACATATCGGAAAATAATCATGCGTAGTAAATACGGTCTTCACTCCCACCTCATGTGCTGCTTCTATTAGTTCAGAGGGAAGTCCCATAAATGTATGAATATGAAGCATCTGAAATGTGTGTTTCTGGAAAAACTCGATATATACCGTTTTTTCTTTCTTAACCAGATACGTTGCGGGGTCTTGAATTCCATCCATCAATGGTATCGGCAATGGATTCAGCAGTTCATAACTTGTGCAATACAAATCATTCTGTAGCTTATATTTTTGTTTTTCATTTACTTTCGACTTTTGGGTAAGATCATATAGTCTACCCGGCCATAAAAGTGAAACCTGATGCCCTGCTTTAACCTGTTCAAGCATCAAATCCAAACAATACTGCGTCATTCCACCACGCCGAAATGGAGGAAATCCCAATGAATAATGTAATATGTTCATATGTTTTTCTCAGTCCAGCATTTTAAAATAGATATCTTGCATCGCTCTTTTTGAATACTCAATATCAAATGGTTCTGCTGCTTTCTCACAGTTTTCAATCATAGATTTACGCAAGCTTTCATCAGAAAGCTTACTAATAGCTTTTGCAAACGCATTTTCATCAAATGGGTCACACAAATAGCCATCAACGCCATCAGTGACATAATCCACAATACCATGTACATTAGATGCTACCAATGGAAGACCTGATGCTAGCATTTCAATGCCAGAAAGACCAAGTCCTTCTCTTGTTGATGGCATAACACCAATATCTGCACATTTACAAATCTGCGGAATATCATCACGTAGCCCCATAAGCCTCAAATCAATGCAAGCTTCTTTGGCAAGTTGCTCTAATTCTTCTTTTGTATTTGCACTCGTCATAGCATTGCCACAAATCATAAAAATCACATCTGGTATCTGTGCCTTAGCAAGTGCCTTGACAATGACTTGATGATTTTTTCTGTGGGAGAGTTCGCCAACAGCCAATACTACCAACAAATCGTCTCTAATACCCAATGTCTTTCTATACGCCGAACGATCTATATCTACATTACGAAAACGCTTTGTATCCACACCAACTCCTGGAATATAAAAAACTTTTCGACAATGTAATTTCTTTGCATTCTTGAAATCTTCTCTATTAATAGTAATGATAGCATCACAATATCTTGACATCATATCTTCAATAGTGTGAAAAACCAGCCATGTTTTCTTGCTAGAATACTTATGAAAATAGAATCCGTGTGTGGTGTATATTACAATGCTACCTGCTTTTCTCTGCTTTCGTCCAGCCAATCGAGCAATTGCACCTGCGATTGGAGTATGACAATGAATCAAATCAAACTGCTCATTTTTGAACAGTTCTGCCATCTGCTTATACGATTTCAAGGTTTCAAAGGATACTGGTTTGCTAGACGAAAAATCGATTTGATGAAAAACAACATTCATGTCTTCAAAATACACCGGCATACATTCGGCCCCAGCATGATGGATATTTGCGGCGCAGTGTACTTCATATCCCATTTTCTGAAGCGTAATAATATCGTTCGTCAAAAAGCTTTTTGTAAAGCGAGCCAGCGCAGTCACAATTAATGCTCTTTTCATTTTTTTACAATCATTCGTCACCGTTTTTCTCCTCACATCATTTCATATTTAAAAATCCCACATAATCATAATCATCAATCCAGCGTCTACCTGTGAATTTTCCCTTATATTTAGACAAGTCCATCACATCACCATTTGGTTGTTCTGACCCAGAAATATGATATGAACATTTGATTTCCGGCATCGGGCATGCCGTAAGTGCTAACTTATGTTTATAAGGAAGTTCATCAAACTTCTTTAGAAGTTCTTCTGTGCAGCCATTCTGTTGAACTAAGATAACATAGAGATTATCTCTATTGATTCTTGCGGTTCTTTTTTCCCAGATTGTTTTAGCTTCATCAAAAGATGAATAATGCATGAAATAAATAGTTATATCATCCAGCTTAGCGACCGGATAATTCTTGTCACTTTGAACTTCTACAAGAGTCTGACTCAAATAGTAATCTAGTTTTTCCAAAAACTTGATGTAGTCCTCCGCGCCAAAAAACAAGTTGACTGTTGGAGAATTAAAGCGTTCCCCCAACTCGTGAAGGATCACCCCCCCAACACAGTTATTGCATAGTATCGTGAAATTCCTATTGAAAAGCCTCTTTTTATTTTCAGAATTCAATGCCGTTCTCAAAAAAGCTCTATAATATTTCGAAATTTTCATATATATTTCCTACCTCGTTTATTTTGTAAACACATCTGCGTACTGCCCACAAATCTTATCCCATGTGTACTCTTCTGCCACACGCTTCTTGGCTTTCCAGCCCATCTCTGCAATTTCATCTGTACTCATCTGATCCGCTTTATCAATCAGCTTTGCAAGACTCCCTAGCTTTCGGCTCCAATACAAAGCACAATCTTCTGCTACTTCTTTATTGAAGCCAACGTCAACCAGCAGATTCAAATCCGTGCTGCCCAAAGCCTCAATCAGTGATGGATTCGTACCACCGACCGTATGTCCGTGGAAATAAGCATAGGCGTTCTCTCGAATCTTCTTCAGCAACTCCTGATCATAAACAGTGCCAACAAATTTAATTCTCTTATCTCTCTTGAAATGAAGTTTTTCCTCAAGTTCATTTAAAAACTTTTCATTCACATTCGTAATAATCGCAAAATTCTTTTTGCTCCTGCTCTTCATGAACTCTCGAATCATAACTTCAAAAGAGTTCTCCGGGACAAAACGACCGACAACAAGGTAGTAGTCCTTTTTCGTCAGTCCTTTTTCTCTATACCAGTTCATCAGCTTCTCATCGTCATCAGATAACTTGCTGAGTGTCAGATCTGCACCATAAGCAATAAATGTCGTCTTCGGATTTCTGCCTTTGATACCTTTGCCGTCATAGCACTCATGGAGGTATTTTTCGATATTTACAGAATCGCAGATAGCAAGGTCACAGTATTTGACCATCATCTGCTCGGAGATTTTCCAGTATTTCCGAATCGGTGCAGACCACTTTGCTCTCATCCATTCATGTCCGTCCGGATTTAAGTAAACAGTACCGCCCAATTTATGGATTTCTTTATAAAAATGTCCGGCAAAAGGTCCGATACGACAGGCCATTATATAAACAATCGGATGAGGAATATGATTTTTCCTGATATGCTCGCAGCACATTTTCAACGCAACAACATCATAATAAATTGCCTGTGCAGGTCCAATCTGAGGAACATCAATTTTGAAACAGTGGGCATTATGGAGTTCAAATTCATGGTCGTTGATGTTTGTCACGCCCTCAAACTTGTTCTCCTCCATGCAACCATCGCCATTGGCTTTACAGGCAACATGATATTTAATGTTTTCTTTATTCTGGTGATACTCTGTGAGCTTGTAAACAAATGTCTCGTAACCTCCGTAAGCCCCTAATGACTTCGCACCCACGAGATATACATGCTGCACGTCTTTCTTTGAATCCATTCCTCTATTCCATCCTCACTCTTCATGTTCTCTTTAATCCCAAGGCAATAACCCAGGCCTTACGCCATTTTCCAGCAACTTTTTACCTCTGTTTCCTCATACCTGCTATCCATACTATACTCACAGAAAATACATGTTGCCTCTAATGAATCAGCTTCATTTCTATTTTATATTTATAACTTATCTATTTATATTCCAGTGCAGTTTGTTCTCTTACCCAAGAACAAACTGCACCCTCTTCTCTTTTCATTTTCTCTTACATCGACCCATCCCGCTTAATCACCGAAACCACCGTCTTCCAGAGTAATTTAATGTCCATTCCTACATTCCACTCACTGATATACTCCGTATCCAGCTTCACAACCTCTTCGAAATCGGTGATCTCGCTTCTTCCGCTAACCTGCCACATACCTGTAATGCCCGGTTTGATCGCAAGTCTCGCTCTGTGATGGAGTTCATATTTATTCCACTCATCCAGTGTCGGTGGACGGGTTCCTACGATGCTCATATCACCTTTCAGTACATTAAAGAACTGTGGGAATTCATCCAGGCTGGTGACGCGGATGAAGTTACCGATGCCGGTTTTCTTCGTTCCGTCCGGCAGGATTTCATTACCGATGACACGGGGATCAAAGTCCAGCTTGAACATCATGCCGTCGCTGACACGGTTCTGTTTCATCAGTTCGGCTTTCCGTTCTTCTGCATCCATATACATGCTGCGGAATTTGTACATTTTGAATTTCTTACCGTTTTTACCGACACGCTCCTGGGCAAAGAAGATCGGACCCGGGGACTTCAGGTAAATAGCAGGACCCACGAACAAAGTGATCAGCAATGTCAGCAGACAGCCAAGCAGACCACCGGCGATATCGATCGCGCGTTTCATAAACAACTGTTTTGTGGATGCATAGTTGATACTGGTTGTCAGTACGGTATAGGGTCCGACTTTTTCCACCAGTTGTTTTTTACCGCCCATCGCCTCGGAAACTTTCGCCAGGTTCAGATGTACCGTCACACCCGCTTCCGTAAACTGTTCCATCAGAGCATACGGATAGGGAACATTGGTTGCCGGAATGACAAATACCTCGTCGATCCACTCCCGGCAGACATAAGCAGCTGCATTTTCTTCGTTGGCTACTACCGGAACGCCTGCGATTTTCGTACCACAGAGATCATCATCGATAATTACCAGACCGGATAAAGCAAAGCGTTCATAGTTATTCTCCCGGATATTATGAACGACCTGCTCTGCCATATCTTTTGTCGTCACGACCAACAGAGAACGGTTTCCTTCACTCATCCTGCTTCGAAGAATTTTTTTCCAGATGATCCGGACGATGTAAGTGAGAATCGCATAGATCACACCGGTCAGATATAGTGCGGTTCTGGAGTACGCCTGACCTTCCTGCATCGTAAACAGATACAGCACCGAGAACAGTTCCACAAGGAGCACATGCTTTACCGTCGCTGCAAACTCCCTGAAATATCCCCGTTTCAAAACATTGGATAATGTCTCATAGAAAAACATCACGACGATATCCAGCAGTTCCATAAAAATCGCCATGTTCCGATATAGTGGAACTATGTAGGGACTGCCGCTGTCATGACGGATCACATAGGCAAGCAGGAATGCGATCTGAAGACAGATCATATCCAGCAAAATGAAATCAAAGTGTTTTAACCAGCCCTTCGAGCCTTTTTTGTACATCTTTCTGTTTCCCCCTCAGAAAACGAGAACTTTACTTTTGTTCTCTCATTACTTTTTTTCACATATTTATCATACTATCCGAAAGTATAACACTGGGGTTATGCATTTTCAATATAAATGCAATTTTTTTAACATGAATTACCATTTTTCGTCGTTTTACAAATATTCAGTTCTGTATCTGTTATTTTTTTGTACAAACTATAGAGAACCAAAAATGTGCCTTGCACATCCTCGCGGAATGTTTTTTCTTTACATGAAAGTAATTTCCTGTAAGTAAAATAAGCAATGACCTTTCCCGGTCATTGCCTGTTTTCTGTTACAATACTTTTGATAAGAACTCCTGCAGTCTCGGATTCTTCGGGTGTGCAAAGAATTCATCCGGTGTATTCTCTTCCTGGATCTTTCCTTCATCGATGAAAATTACTCTAGTGGCCACTTCTCTGGCGAATCCCATCTCATGGGTAACAACTACCATGGTCATTCCTGTCTGTGCCAGTTCTTTCATGATCTCCAGTACTTCTCCGACCATCTCCGGATCCAGCGCGGAAGTCGGCTCATCGAAGAGCATCACATCCGGATTCATCGCCATGGCACGTGCGATGGCGATACGCTGTTTCTGTCCACCGGAAAGGCTGTCCGGGTAAGCATCTGCTTTGTCCGGAAGACCCACACGGGCAAGGAGTTCTTCTGCTTTCTCAGAAGCTTCCTCTTCTTTCATCAGTCCCAGTGTAACAGGAGCCAGCATGATATTCTCTTTTACTGTCTTATGTGGAAACAGATTGAACTGCTGAAATACCATACCGATTTTCTGACGGTGGCGGTTGATATCAACCTTCGGATCTGTAATATCCACACCTTCAAAAAGAATCTTGCCACCGGTTGGAACTTCCAGAAGGTTCAGCGAACGAAGAAAGGTAGATTTTCCGGAACCGGATGGGCCGATGACTGCTACCACTTCACCCTGACAGATATCTGTGGTGATACCGTCCAGAACCTGGTTATCATCAAACTTCTTCTCCAGTCCCTGTACCTGCAATAAAACTTTTCCTTTATTTGCGGTCACTTTTTCTCAACCTCCTCTCCAGTTTACCCATAAAGTATGTCAGAATCGTTACCAGCACCCAGTAAAATACTGCAGCTGCGATCAACGGTACAAAGGCTTCGTATGTACGGCTCTGTACCAGTGTCGCTGCTTTCGTGATATCCGTCATACCGATGTAACCGATGATAGATGTCTCTTTCAGCAGCACGATCATCTCATTGATCAGTGCCGGCAGCACATTTTTAAATGCCTGGGGCATAATGATCAGCTTCATCGTCTGTCCGGAACTAAGTCCCAGACTCCGTCCGGCCTCCATCTGTCCTTTATCGATGGACATGATACCCGACCGCACGATCTCCGCCACATACGCACCGGAGTTAATACCAAATGCCACACCACCAACGATAACTTCATTCACCGCGATGGAAGCAAATATAACAAAGTTAAATATCAGCACCTGAACCATCGTAGGCGTACCACGGATCACACTCAGATACACCTTACAAACTGCATTCAGCACCTTCAGCTTTCCAGTCTGCTCATGGGTCGACCGGATAATCGCCACCGTAAACCCGAGAATCACACCGATCAGCAGCGCGATAATCGTAATCAGCAACGTATTCCGCAAACCAGTCAACCACCAGCTGGAAGCCCCATTATCCACAAAATACCTGTGAACCCAATGACTTAAAGATCCCATATCGTTTCCCTTACACTCCTTTTACAAGGTTTTTTTCTTACAGTATTCTCATACTCATCTTTACATATTTGTAATCTATTTGATTTGATTGTTTCTCAAATTGATACACATATGTATAGCGTTTTTTGCGGTATTCTCACCTCAGAAAATGTTTCCACCAAAAACGCCCCATTGTTATAAAATAAGTTCTATATTTCTTCCGTCTGCGAAGATCCGATGTATTCTTCAATACGCAGACCATCTGACACGGCCGGTCCTTAGGCAGCGTATTTTGCTGCCTTAGTACCGCTGCCAGTGGCAGCTGAGCGGGAGCGGGTCGGAGTATTGAAGAATACATCGGATCCCTCCCGGGTAATCCAAACTTATTTTCTAACAATCACAACCTGTGACGCATTCGCATAAGTATCCGTAAAATCAACACTCTCTTTTCTCTCATCTGTCACAGTCATACCAGCCGCACCAAATTCAGCCTTACCACTGGAAACTGCTGCCAGGATAGATTCGAATGCCATATCGTCAATCTTCAGATCATAACCCATCTTGTCGCAGATTGCTTTCGCCATATCTGCATCGATTCCTACGATATTATCTCCTTCTTTATACTCCCATGGCTCGAATTCTGCGTTGGTAGCCATAGTCAGAGTACCGTTGGTATACTCGGTTCCTTCCGGAGTCTCGTACTGATAGCTTCCCTGGTCATCACCGATGTAGTTTGCCATGATCTTATCCAGAGTTCCATCCTCTTTCAGTTCCTTGATGGCCGCATTCATTTTCTCTGTCAGTTCTGTATTTCCTTTTTTCAGACAGATCGCATATTCTTCCGGTTCCCAGATATTTTCTACGATCTTCAGATCATCGTTGGCATCTACGAACTTCTGAGCCGGCAGAGAGTCGATCACAACCGCATCGATCTTACCGGTCTTCAGAGCCTGGATGGCATCCGCACCTTTGTTATAACGTTTCATCTGAGAATCACTTGCTACTGCATCGCTGGCATAGCTGTCTCCGGTAGTACCGGTCTGCACACCGATGGTCAGATCTTTCAGATCATCGACACTGGATACCTCTACCTGTTTTTTGCTGCCGCATCCGAACATGGATACTGCCATAATACCTGTCAGTGCAAATACAACTGCCTTTTTCATACTCTTATCCTCCTGTTATTCTTGTGTACTCACGGATCTGTGTATAGTTTTCCGTCTGATTCATCCTTCTGCATATCTATACAGAGTGAGTGCATTTTTATACTAATTAAAATCTTCTTTATTATAACAGCTTTTTATTTTTTTGCAACCGGGAATTCCTGCCTGTAGGGTTCTTTTTCAGACACGCTCTAAGAAAATCTTTCTTTTATCAGCCGGTCACCGTTCCGGATCCGCTTTTCCCAGTCCGGGAAGTCTTCTTCCAGAATCTCCCGGAAAGCCCGGTATTCATCAAGAAGTCCCTGACCGTGGAGGACACGATAGGCTCCGGCATCACTTCCGAGAGCAAGTTTTGCTCCGAGCTGATACCCGCGGAGTAATGCTTTTTTCTGTCCTTCCCAGATGTTTTTCACTACTTGTTCCGGAAACCTTCCGTCTCCGAGAAGATTTTTTACTGTTACTATCGTAGGTACCCAGACAGCATCGGAAGCTGCAAGTGCCTGAAGCGCATCTTCGTCGCAGAAGTTTCCATGTTCGATACTGTCCACACCTGCGAGAGCTGCTGCCCGGACTGCCTGACTGCCGTTTGTATGTGCCATGACGGGGAAACCTTCTTCATGGGCAATATGGATCAGTTCACGGATCTCACTGTCGGCAAGTGAGGGTTCCGTCAGACCTCCATGCGTAAAGTCCATGATCCCGGAGATCATAATTTTCACGAAATGGCCTCCCTGCCTGCGCAGCTCCCGGATCAATTCGCAGTATTCCTGCATGGTGTCATAACTTCTTCCCACGATGCCTCCGTAGTGCCCTTTTTTATGAATGGCAAATATCGGCGTCCGATAGGTGATCCCATAGGCAGGCGCCAGCTCCATCGTCCGCTTTGAGGTTCCGTAGATATCCCCGCCTTCCCGCAGCCAGGTGATTCCGCGCTTCCGGTATTCCGCAAGATGCGTGTGGATCACCCGGTCGCAGACACCATTTTTCTGGTCGGCTACGGCTTTTTTATAGTCTGTGCCGTTCATGAAAATGTGCATGTGGGCTTCGCCGTATGGAAATCGGTTGATTGATGTTCTCTGTGACTGTTGCTCCATATTCCTTATACCTGCCCCCACTGTCTTTCTTTTTCGATCTTTTATGTTCAAAGACATCACTTGAATTATTTACTGCAAAGCGATAATACTTCATCGCTGTATTTTCCTGTTACTGTTTAATCTCTCCGATCATCAATCATATACAATAATGCATTGCAAATGCATGCTGCGATATTGCTTCCGCCTTTTCTTCCCCGTGCCACGATATATGGGACATCCGCTTTCATGATCAGTTCTTTGGACTGTACCACGTTGACGAATCCTACCGGGACTCCGATGATGAGTGCCGGATTCAGTTTTCCCTCTTCGATCAGTTCATAGAGACGTACCAGAGCAGTCGGAGCGTTACCGATTGCAAAGATCAGTGGTTTGTCCAGCTGTGCTGCCTTATCCATACTTGCAGTGGCTCTTGTGGTTCCGTTTGCCTTCGCCGTGGCTGCCACATCCTCATCGGACATGAAGCAGTAAACCTCTCCACCGTAACGGGCGAGGGCACGTTTATTGATGCCTGATCTGCCCATCTGGGTATCCGTAACGATGCAGGCACCCTGGCGGATCGCATCCATGGCTTTTGCCACGACATTATCAGAAAAACACAGACTGTCCGCATATTCAAAGTCTGCACTTGTATGGATACAGCGTTTGATGATCAGTTCTTTGTCCGGATCCAGTTTCCGGTCGCCCAATTCTTCCGTGATGATCTCAAAGCTTCTGCGTTCAATATCTCTTGGTTTTACATTTTCCAGTTCTATTTTCATAACTTATACCCCTGCTTCCAGAATCTCATATATTGCCTTCATATCCAGATGTTCCCGCAACGCTGCTGCCAGAATATCGTACTGTGTCTCCTTGAATGTCTGAAAATCCACACCTTTCATCTCTGAGGTATCAATTCCCTTCTTTTTTCCCAGTGCCCGGATCACAGCCTCCGCAACACCTTCTTTGTCAAATACACCGTGAACATAGGTGCCATAGACCCGGGAAGTATACGCACCATCCTGTTTTTCCTCTGTGGTCTTTGCATGATCCCGGATCGTTGTCAGCGGGGATGCCCCTTCATGTAAAGTCGTCACACCCATATGAATCTCATACCCTTCCAGCTCCACGCCGGAAAGCTGGGAAAGTTCGCCCTCTACCTGTCCGAATATACCACTGACTCTGGTTCTGGTCTTTCCGTCTGCAAATACGGTATCCATCGGAAGCAGTCCCATCCCTTTCATGGTTCCGCCCGCTTCCACACCGTCCGGATCGGAAAGTGTTTCCCCTAACATCTGGTAGCCGCCGCAGACACCGAAGATCACTGTTCCTGCTGCTGCCAGTTTGAGGACTGCCGCCTCCATGCCGCTCTCCCGCATCCACTGCAGGTCTCCCATAGTATTTTTTGTTCCCGGGAGAATCACCATATCCGGATGCTTCAGTTCATGGATATGCTTTACATATCGAAGAGACACACCCGGAATATTTTCAAATGGATTAAAATCTGTAAAGTTGGAGATCCGTGGAACCCGGATCACCGCGATATCGATCTGTCCCACCTCCTGCTGACTGTCAAACCGCTCCGTCAGACTGTCTTCGTCTTCCACCTCGATCTGCAGGTACGGTGCCACGCCAACTACCGGGATGCCGCTTCGTTCTTCCAGCATCTCCACACCGGGATCAAGAATGGTTTTGTCCCCTCGGAATTTGTTGATGATCAGGCCCTTTACCATCTCTTTTTCCTCGTCTTCCAGAAGCATCACCGTACCGATCAGCTGGGCAAATACGCCGCCGCGGTCGATATCTCCGACCAGAAGCACCGGTGCTTTTGCAAGCTTGGCCATACCCATATTGACGATATCATCCTGCTTTAAGTTAATCTCTGCCGGACTTCCCGCGCCTTCAATGACAATGATATCATTTTCTGCTGCCAGCGTATCATAGGCCTTCATAATATCCGGGATCAATTTCTTTTTGTATGCGAAATAATCCCGTGCACTCATATTTCCAAGGACTTCACCGTTTACGATCACCTGGCTGCCCACATCATTGGTGGGCTTTAACAGGATCGGATTCATCAGAACAGACGGTCTGATGCCTGCCGCTTCCGCCTGCATCACCTGTGCCCGTCCCATCTCCAATCCTTCTTCTGTGATAAAGGAATTCAGTGCCATATTCTGTGATTTAAACGGTGCCACCCGATAGCCATCCTGTTTAAAGATCCGGCACAGTCCGGCTGCCAGCAGGCTCTTTCCTGCGTTGGACATGGTTCCCTGTATCATAATTGCTTTTGCCATGATTTATCTCCTCACTTTCCGAATCTTTTCTAACAATTGTTCGTTTTCTGTATGCAGCTTTACTGCGATCCGGTAACAGCCTTTCCAGAGTCCGGGATAATTGCTGCAGTCCCGGATCATCACACCTTCCTGCAGAAGTTTTTCATACAGATCAGGCTCTCCCTCAAAAAACAGATAATTTGCCTGGGAGTCCAGCACCGGATATCCCATTTTCATCAGTCCCTCCCGCAGGAATTGCCGTTCCTGAAAGATCAGTGTTCTCGCCTTCTCCACATAAGCTGTTTCCCTCAGCGCCGCAGTTCCGGCTTCCTGCGCCGGTGTGGATACATTCCACGGCTGCAGCTGAGCTTCGATCTGTGTCATCAGTGTTTCGCCGGACGTAATTCCATAGCCCAGTCGTAATCCTGCCATCGCATATCGTTTGGTAAATGCTTTCAGAAGAAACAGATACTTCTTTCCTTTCAGTTCACCTTTTAAGGTATGTACTTCCGGTTCCGGAACAAAATCAAGAAAACATTCATCCACCACCAGATAAATCTGTCGTTTTTCGCAGAGGGTTACAACCTTTCGAAGAAGTTTCGGATCCATCAGAATACCGGTCGGGTTGTTTGGGTTACACAGAAAAACCATTTGCAGATCTTCTTTTTGCAGTCTGTCCAGAATCCTGTCCTGCAAAGTAAATCCATCTTCTTTTTTCAGGATCTCTCTGTTCACCTCACATCCCACAGCTTCCAGTGCCTGGGCATATTCTGCAAAGGTCGGTGCCAGTACCAGCGCTCTTTTCGGCTTTACCGCCTGCACCAGCGCAAAGATCAGTTCTGCCGCCCCGTTTCCACAGATCAGCCATTCCACCGGAACCTGTTCATATTCCGCCAGCGCCTGCTTCAGCTTTTCCTGACAGGCATCCGGATAATGGCAGACCCGTTCCATGCTGTCTTTTGCCGCCCGGATGACCCCGGGCGGTGTTCCAAGCGGATTGATATTCGCTGAATAATCCAGCACATCCGGGTGGCGGTAGATATCTCCGCCATGTATGTATTCTTTCATGAGTCTGTTGTTTCTCCTTTTTGTATCTGTTTTTTCTTTTATTGGTACAATTGTAACTATTCAGTAGGTAGCATTCCGCGAATTGTTTTGGCATGTTTTTGTCAAAATGCCATCACCGAAGGTGATTAGAAATGCATTTTGACTCGTAACTGTGAGGGTACTGAACAGTTACGGTATATTTATATAAACACGCAGACCAGTACACGCACCAGTCCAAATACCACAAGTGACAGTACCGTTCCTGCATACATCAGTTTGTGAGATCTTATGATATCCTCAATCTCTACTTTCCGGATCGGATCACCGATATATGGTTTTTTATGCAGTTCTCCAAAATACCAGGCATCTCCTGCCAGTCGGATATCCAGTGCACCGGCCATCACAGCTTCTGTCTGCGCAGAGTTCGGGCTGGCGTGTTTTCTGCGGTCGCGAAGATAGATTTTCTTTGCATTTTTTCCATCCATACCGATCAGCCAGGCTCCTGCGATCATCAGCCAGGCGGAAAGTCTTGCCGGAATATAATTCAACACATCATCCAGTTTCGCCGCCGCTGTTCCAAAATATCGGTATCTGTCGTTCACATAACCCACCATGGAGTCCATGGTATTCACACTTTTATAGGCAAAGCCCAGCACTGCGCCACCGATCATCATGTAAAACAGCGGGGCAATGATACCGTCGGAAGTATTCTCTGCAACGGTTTCAACTGCTGCTTTGGTTACACCTTCTTCGGTCAGATTCTGCGTGTCACGTCCCACGATCATCGATACAGCGTAACGGCTTTTTTCAATATCTCCGGTCTGCAGCGCGTCGTAGACTTTTTTACTCTCGTCACGAAGGGATCTTGCCGCCAGCAGCTGGTAGCACATAAAGCTCTCCAGCGCCACCCCCAGCCAGGTGCGGAATCCATACGCCAGATGCAGGATCAGCCATGGGACAAAAGACGAAGCCGCCACGATTCCCACCACCAGCAATCCTCCGGCGATCCGTTCTCCTGTTTTTGTTTTCGGAAATATCTTCCGCAGGATCTTCTCTAAAAATGTAATCCCATGCCCGATGATACGCACCGGATGATACAGCCATCTGGGATCCCCGAAACACAGATCCATAAGGAATCCCAGTACTACTGCAAGTAATGTCCACTTCATCTTTTCTTCCTCTTTCTGTAGCCATCTGCTTTTTTGCAGTTACGCCTTTTCTATTTCTGTTCTTATTATCTACACTACTGTTGTTTTGTCATTTGTATCGGATTTACCACACGCAGCACCGGCTGCTGTCCTGATGCATCGCTCCACGCAGCCGGATCTGCTTCTGCTTCATATCCTTCTCCGTTGCCCACATGCCATTCATAAAAGGCTTTTTTTCTATCTGCGAATCGTTCCAGCACTGCCATGATAATGCCACCATGGACGACAAAAGCAGCGGATTCTGTTCCATCTTCCGCGCAGAGCTTCAATCCTTCCAGGAATCCCTGACAGGCCCTGTCCCGGAATTCCTGTGGATCTTCCCCTCCCGGGAAGGGCAGGGTTGCATTGCTGTCCACCCACGCCTGATACTCGGCATCTCCGGTCATTTCCTTCCAGTTTTTGTTTTCGAATCTTCCGAAATCACATTCTCTCAGGTTCTGAATCACCTGCTGCTCCTGGCCCGGATAGATACAGGCCGCTGTCTGACGGCAGCGAAGCAGGGGACTTACAAAAAGTCTTTCTGCTTTCGGATAGTTCTGTTTTTTCAGCTGTTCCTGATCCTCTTCCAGAACCGGTTCATCGGTGATCCCGATATAGCGATTCAGCTGATTCCCAGGTGTTTTCCCATGCCGGATCAGATATATTCTCATCTGTTTTCTCCTTTTCTCACTTGAGCTGTGTTCCGATCCCACAGCAGACGCGCACTACCTGGGCTGCATGTGCCGCAAGTTTTGTACATACCCGACCGCATGCTTCTCTCCATTCCCGGTCTTTCGCATCCATCGGGACGATTCCGTAGCCTACTTCATCCGTTACAATGATCAGATCCGGATTTTCTTTCCATATCATTTCTGCAAGATCCCGGACAGATCCTCCTTCTTCCAGTTCTCTGCGGATAAAGGAGTGGAAATGATGGACTGCTTTTGCTGTTTTCAGATCTTCTATCGTGCAGGTCTGACCGTCTTTCCAGTCGGGATCGGTCAGGTTGTATGTTTTTGATGCGTAAGATTGTTTGCCCTGGTAAGCACCGCCGATTATTAATATCATTGTTTGTTCTCCTTTTTAATGATAAGTTTGTTGGGTAGGTTGTGGTGGATTCGGTCGATTGCTCATCGCCTCACGGCCGCGGGTCTGCGCTCGGTCTGAGCCTGTAGTCTCAGACTCGTGCTCGACAAGCGCTGGCTGCGAGGCGATGAGCAATCGACCGAATCCCTTCAAGAGTACTGGCTAGAGCGTGTCTGAAAAAGGCTTTTCGTGAGCTGCGAGTCTTAGTTTGTGGGAGATTTTATCCGAATGAGGGCGGCGTAGCGGGCTACGGCAACCGAATGAGGGTAAAATATACCGCAAAGTGGGGCTTGCAGATTGCGGAAATGATTTTTCAGACACGCTCCAGGACTTATTGCTATACTTATTTATCTATTTTACATCCCAATGAACAACTATATCTATCTATTCCTTCATTTTTAAGGGATATCCAGTGACCCTCTCCATACCAGCCACCTCAGTCTCCCCCAAAACTTTGCCTGGATTTTCCCTGCGTCCCCTCTGCGATACCGCAGTGCTTGTCGAGCACGTGTTTGAGACTACAGGCTCAAACCGAGCGCAGACCCACGCGGTGTCGCAGAGGGGACGCAGGGAAAATCTTACACAGCATAGTTATTCAATCTCATCTTTTAAAGCCAAAGCGCACCAAGCACTGCCCCGCAAGCCATAAACACCTCACACAGCGACAAAAAGCACCCCGCCAGGTCCCCGGTCGTTCCTCCGAAATACTTCATCGCATTCCGATAATAAAGGGCATAAACCAGAATCGCTATTCCATAAACCAGAAGGCCCAGTTTCCAGTCCACCAGCAGCATCCCGGCCAGCAGTATCAGCAGATACACACACATCGTGGCTTTTACCTGCCTATCCTTCGCCCCGCGTGCCATAGCAGAAACCGATCCGGTCTTTTTTGCCTTCGGAAATGTCACGATCGCCAGCCCGCTTAATGTCCGGGACAGACAAAATGTAAAGGGGATCATCGCCAGGGCGCGGGCACTGATCTGGCTGTATACACCATAATAAAACATAAAGTAAACCGCACAGGTAATCACCGCAAATGCTCCGGAATTCGAATCCTTCAGGATCTCCAGCCGGCGCTCACGTTCCTGCCATGAACTCATCGCATCTGCCGTATCCAACAATCCGTCCAAGTGGATCCCTCCGGTAAGAAACCATGGGATCAATGTCAGGATCACGGTATAAAAGGCTGAGGAAAGCCCAAGATACGTTCCGAACGTCCCCCACAGCCAGGTTACCCCGCCGATGGCGACACCGATCCATGGGAAAAAGCACATGGCATATGCCATATTTTCTTCATTCCATTCACACTGGGGCATCGGGATCTTCGAATACATGGAAAATGCAATCAGAAAACTATGATAAAATTTCTTCATTTTTTCTCTCCTCGCCTGTCTTTTTATGAAAAATCGGAATTCCGTAGACAACCTCTGTGACTGTATCTGCGATCTGCGCCATCTGACAGTTGATCGCACCAAGTTTTTCCAGATATTTTTCTGTCTCCGGATCGTAGGTGATGCCGTCGGAAAAGACCTCGTTCGTCACTACCACCAGATTTCCTGCCTGCTCCAGCAGATGGTGGATTCCATTCAGGATCGCCTTCACAGTATTGTCCCCGGCTCCGCCTTCCTGATAGATCTCATTTGCCGTCAGATTCGACATGCACTCCAGCAGTACATCTGCCCCCTGCGGTATCGTAAGATGCTCCAGATCCGTATAACGCTCAATCGTCGTAAACTTTTTCTCTGCCCGCATGGCGCGATGTCTCGCGATCCTCCGGTGGCTTTCTTCATCAAACGGGTACATCGTCGCAATATAGATTCTTTTATTTCCCTGACAATCCAGGATACACTGTTCCGCAAATGCAGATTTTCCGCTGCCGCTTCCTCCTGTTACTACATGAAACATCTCTGATTTCCTTCACTTTCTCTTCTTACACCAGTGGCACATAATTTTCCATCTGATTATCGGAAAACGTGCACATGCCTCCATATACCGCCAGCGCCATATCAAGGATCGGATAAATCGTTACCGCTCCGGTTCCCTCACCCAGACACATATCACAGTCTAAAAATACCGGAATATCCAGCGCCTCCAGGATCATCACCGTCGCCGGTTCCTTTGATTTGTGTGATGTAATTACATAATCTTTTACTGCCGGACAGATCCGGATCGCACACAATGCAGCCACACAGGAGATGAATCCATCGGCAACTACCGGAATCCGACAGGCTGCTCCGCCTAAGAATACCCCTGCCATACCGGCGATATCGAGTCCGCCTACTTTCGCGAGCACATCGATCGGATCTTCTTTCTTCGGTTTATGCAAGGCAATCGCATCTCTGATCACAGAAATCTTCTTTTTCAGTCCTGTACCGGAAAGCCCTGCACCGCGTCCGGTTACCTCTGCCGGATCCTGCTCCAGTAAAACAGCAGTCACTGCACTGCTGGTCGTTGTATTGCCGATTCCCATCTCACCGGTTGCTATGATTCCATACCCTTTTTCTTTGAGTTCTTCCACCATATGGATGCCGACTTCGAGTGCCTGAACAGCCTGTTCTCTTGTCATGGCAGGCTCTTTCGCCATATTTTTTGTTCCGTACATCACTTTATGCTGAAGAATCGTGCTGTCCGTGGCAATCCCGATGTCCACCGGGAAGATATCTGCACCTGCTTTTTTACAGAGGATACTTGCTGTAGCCTTTTCTTTCAGAAAATTTTCTGCTACGATTTTGGTCACTTCCTGCCCGCTCTGTGTCACACCTTCTTCCACTACACCGTTATCGGCGCACATGACCACCAGAGCTTTTTTCTTCAGGTCCACTCTGGCATTCCCTGTCATACCGGCGATACGAACGACCGTATCTTGCAGCCGTCCCAGACTGTGAAGCGGCATGGCAATATTGTTCCAGTGTGCCAGAGCCGCTTCCATGGCTGTCTTATCTGCCGGGTGTATCTTCTCCAGCGTTTCCTCTAACGTCATACTTATGCCTTCCTTTCCTCACAGGTGCGTAAGAACTGTTCCGGCACCTGCAGATTGCTGTAATAATACATATGCGGAAATCCGCTCATTCCCTGTCTGTCACTGTGTATACAGTTCCATGACCGACTGCTCAGTGGTTTCCTGGCCGTATAGCTTTCCCCGCAGTTATCCGAATCAAAATAATGAAATTCATGGGCCCGGATTCCTCCCACATTCTTCCCGAAACAGGTTCCGTCTTCCAGGGTAATATAACCGAATCTGGTAAGCCGGGGCGTACGCCAGGATTTGCCGGGAATAACACCGGCCATCGGCCAGCTGTGTCCTTCCATGTCCTCCATCTCCTGATGCAGATACATAAAACCACCGCATTCTGCCATATAGGGAATACCTGCCTGTACCGCTTCACGGACAGAAGTAAGCATTTTTTTATTCTCACTCAGTGCTTTTGCATACAGTTCCGGATATCCGCCATGAAAAAGCATTCCGTCTATATTTTCCGGGAGTTTTTCATCATGAATGGGAGAAAAGGGAATCAGTTGCGCACCCATTTCTTCCAGAAGCTCCAGATTGTCCTGATAGAAAAAGCAGAATGCTTCATCCTTCGCCAGAGCGATCCTTACAGTTCTTTTTGTATGATAACCGGTCAGTGGTTCCTGAACAGGAAGTTCGTCTGCACCTTCTGCCAGTTCCAGAAGTCCGTCAATATCCACGGATCTTTCCAGAATCTCTGCCAGTTTCATCAGTTTATCATGCAGATCTGCGATTTCTTCCGGCATCACCAGACCCAGATGACGGCTTTCCAGCACGCAGTCCTTCACCACCGGAACATACCCGTACACTTTCACCGGCAGGGTTTCTTCGATGATCTGCTTTAACCGCGGATACATCATTGGGGATATCTGATTCAGAATCACACCACGGATCTGACTGTCTTCTCTGTATTCCACAAAGCCCTTGACAAAAGCTGCCGCAGACAGACTCATTCCCTTTGCATTTACGATCAGCACCGCGGGTGTGTTTGTGATTCTTGCCACATCATAGGCACTGGCTTTCGGAGAGATCCCCGCAAGTCCGTCATAGTAACCCATCACGCCTTCAATCACAGAAATCTCGCAGTCTCTTGCATTTTTCTCCAGAAGATACCGCAGGGTATCTTCCTTCGCAAAAAAGCTGTCCAGGTTCCTGCTTTTTGTTCCGATCACACGGCTGTGAAACATCGGGTCAATATAATCCGGTCCACACTTGAAAGAAGCGACCTGCAGGTTTCTGTTTTTTAATGCCTGCAGCAGTCCGCAGGTGAGCAGTGTCTTTCCGCTTCCGCTCGCGGCTGCCCCGAGAAGGATTCGCGGCACTTTGCGTTTGTTATTCATTTGTTTCTTCCTTTCCCCGGCAGGAGATCACATAGACCGGATTCTGTCCCATCATCAGATGATAAGATCCCGCTTTTTTGCCTTTTGCTACCTGCACCTGTGCGATATCCACCTGCTCAAATGGCAAAACATTCAGACAGTTCATGGCCTCTCCCACGGATTCGAGAGCGATGCAGTTGATCACCACACGGATCCCAGGATTCTTTGAAAGCAGCAGTTTAAGGATGTCTTTCATGTTACCGGAGGAGCCTCCGATAAAAGCATGGGTCGGTACCGGCAGATCCACGCAGGCTTCCGGTGCCAGTCCTTCGACAATCTCAAGATTATCTGCTGCAAACTTTTCTTTGTTTTTATATAACAGTTCCACAGCCTCCGGTTTTTTCTCGATCGCATATACCCGGCCTTCTACCGCCTGCATAGCCATCTCTACGGATACAGAACCGGTTCCGGCTCCCACATCGTAAATAATCGAATTCCGTGTCAGCTGTAATTTTGACAGGGAGATGCCTCGCACTTCCTCTTTCGTCATCGGCACTTTTCCCCGGATAAATGCTTCATCCGGGATCCCGTGTGTCACGATGGCTTCTTTTCCCTCTCTGGTAAATAACACGACACTGAGACTGTCCGTCTCAAGTTCTGTCAGCTGCCAGGCATATCCCCGGGTGATCTTTTCTTCCGGGTAAGAAAGCCGTTCGCCCACCTCTACCCGTACATCACCCATGCCGTAGCGCTGCAGCTTCTGACACAATTTTGCGATGCCGTCTGTCGTTCCCACAATAGCAAAAATCTTTCCGTATATACGCAGAAGTCCGGGCAGATTGCACTCTCTTCCATGAAGGCTGACCGGATGAACATCTTCCCACGGTGTTTCCAGTTTCGCGCAGAAATAAATCATAGAAGATATGCCACAGTACACTTTTTTCTGTACCACCGGCAGTTCCCGGTGCAGTGTCTCCAGGAGTTTTTTGGCTCCGCTGTAGAATCCGACATCCCCTGAGAGGGCAATCGCCACGTTTTTGTGCTCCGGATGGGCCGCAATATAGGCACAGATCTCTTCCGGTTTGTATCCGGTCCAGACTTCCTGGCCCGGTTTCCGGATATGTTCCACCATCCGTGCTGCTCCGATCAGAAGATCCGCACACTCCAGTGCCTGTTTTCCTTCCTGTGTCAGAGTATCTGCAGTTCCCATACCGATTCCCACAAGAGATACCTTTTGTCCCCGAAGGATATCCTCAGTTTCTTCTCCTTCGGTTACCGCTTCTGTATTTTGCGTTGCTGCTTCCTGCATGACAGGTTCCTGCGCAACCTTCTCCTGCCCGCTGCCGGGATTCTCTATATTTTCTATATTTTCTGTATCAGTATTGACACTTTCGATTTTTGCATCATTTGCAACATTTTCTTTCGAGAGAAAACGGCGGTCCAGATACTCGATACATTTCTCCAGTTCCATGCCCTGTTCTTCCTTCGGTCGTCCGATGACAATCATCCGGCAACCGGTTTCTTTTGCCGCCTGATATTTTTCCAGGAATCCTCCGGCTCTTCCCGATTCTTTACTTACCATCCATGCGATATCAAACTGATGGATCAGTGCGATATTCATTTCCCGGGAAAAAGGTCCCTGCATGCACAGCAGATGTTTCCCTTCGATGCCAAGTTTCGCGCAGGAAGAGACAACTTCCACCAGAGAAAGCACTCTGGCATAGATTCTTTCCTGATAATCGGTCAGTGCCGTATAGGCAGACAGTTCTTTGCTCCCGGTGGTAACCAGAATATTTCCACTGGTTTTTTCCAGATATTCCACCGCTTCCCGAATGCTTTTTACATATGTAATGGTTTCTTCTTCTTCAAGACGCCGGCTTTCCTGACGCACCACCCGCAGATAGGCAGTTCCGGTACGTTCGCAGGCGGTCTCAATATTTTCCGTCACTACCTGGGCATACGGATGAGTCGCATCGATGACCAGCCCGTTCTCCATCTGTAACATCCTCTCTTCCATCTGCTTTTCATCCAGACGTTCGTGGGATAATTCCAGATATTCGCCCTGCGGCAACAGACTTTCTCCGTATTCCGTAGCGACACATACCATGGAAGGTATTTTATTTTCATTCAAATATTCGGCCACGGTGCGTCCTTCCACCGTACCGCCAAACAGCAGAACTTTATACATTTCGATATCCCCTCGGTGTTACCATCTTACCGTTAATCTCTTTGGTCTGTGAATTGCCCACCCATACGGTCGTAAACATGTCTACTTTCGTATCCCGCAGGGTTTTCAGATCCATCACTTCATAATGTTCCCCGTCTCTTCCGATGTAGCTTACGATACCGCATACGGTCTCCGGGCTCTTGTACTGCATCATCAGATCGCAGGCTTTCTGCAGATAATCGCTTCGCTTCCTGCTGGACGGGTTATACAGACACACAACAAAATCAGCCTCTGCAGCTGCCAGCAGACGTGCCTCAATCTTCTCCCACGGTGTCAGCAGATCACTCAGACTGATCAGACAGAAATCGTGGATCAGCGGAGCACCCAGTACTGCCGCACCGCCGGTCGCTGCTGTTACACCGGGAATAATCTCCAGTTCTACTTCCGGATAGTTGACACCGACCTCATACATCAGTCCGGACATACCGTACACACCGGCATCTCCGCTGCAGATCATGGAAACTACTTTTCCCTTTTTTGCTTCTTCAAAAGCCATCACACAACGATCCACCTCTTTTTTCATGGGAGTGGTCAGGAATTCTTTCCCCGGAAAATGTTCTTTTACCAGATCTACATATACTGTATAGCCGATAATTACCTCACTTTTTTCCATTGCATGAATTGCCTTCAGTGTCATCTGTTCGTATTCTCCCGGTCCGATACCGATTACATATAATTTATTCAAAGCTCACACTCCATTTCTTTATTGTACACGCAGCGGTCACTCCCTCTGCGGCCTGTTTTCTCATGATAAATGTTCCGCCATCGCCGGCAAGGCTGGCACTTCGTTCGCATACATTGTCCACACCGGTGATCTTGCTGACAAATGCAGATGGCGTAAAGGTACCTTTTGCTTTTTCAAGTTCTTCTCCGCGATAAGTCACAAAAGGAAGGTGATATTTTTCACAGAACGCCAGCAGTCCCGGCTCTTCTTTTTTCAGATCGATGCTGGCTGCCAGGATAATCTGTTCTGCGGCTATTCCATGTTCTGACAGGTACTTCTGAATCTGTGTTTCGATCTTTTCTTCCGGTGTGTTTTTCCTGCAACCCACCCCGAGATATACATTTTTCGGATACAGATGAAGCATCCGAGTCTGCTCTGTTCCCAGGGCTTCTTCCTGTTCTCTGTCACTTTGCGGGATTGCAAACCATAAAGTTCCCTGTTTCCCATCCGGGCTTTCCATCTTCTGAAATCGCAGCTGTTCCGGAATGGTCTGTTCTTTCGGAAAGACGAATCCTTCTCCGGCTCCCCAGGCAATAGTTTTTCCCCGGATCAGCAACGCCGCCATCTCTTTTGCCAGCTCCATATCAGAAATCACCAGATTGTTTTTCCGGGCAAAGACATCCACCGCAAAAGTGTGGTTTACGTCTGTCCCTGTGGTGATCACGGGTTGCGCTCCGATGCTTTCTGCAGCGAATTCCGTCAGTTCGTTTGCTCCGCCGAGATGACCGGAGAGAAGAGAGATCGCATAGCTGCCCTGTTCATCGATCACCACAACCGCCGGGTCTGTTTTCTTACTTACCACGAAAGGAGCGATGGTTCTCACAGCGATCCCGGTGGCACTGAAAAAGATGATTCCGTCCAGTCGGGGGATCCATTCTTCTGCCCATTCTCTCAGGGTCCCTTTCACTTTCCGAAAAGGATGTTTTTCAGGAAGCTCTACATATTTACTTTTCACAAAACCATACACCTCCTGATCCTGCTTTTGCAGATCTCTCAGAAGTTTTTCTCCAAGGACACAGCCATGTTCTGTGAATGCGATGATTCCTGTCTTTTTCATCTTATTTTGTTGCTTCCCGAAACTCTGTGGTGAATGCCGGATTATACAGTTCTGACCGGTCATAGTGGCTGTGAGCCACCACATCACCGATGATCATCAGTGCGGTCTTTGTAATATTGTTTTCTTTTGCTGTCTGTGCCAGCGTTCCTACTGTACAGACGAATGTTTTCTGGTCTTCCCAGGTCGCTTTATATACAATCGCTGCCGGCGTATCGGCGGTGTATCCACCCTCGATCAGTCTTCTGCTCAGTTCTTCTAACATGCCTGTACTTAAAAAGACAACCATCGTTGCCTGATGGGCCGCAAAGGACTGGATGCTCTCTTTTTCCGGTACCGGAGTTCTTCCTTCCATTCGGGTTATGATCACACTCTGTGATACATCCGGCAGTGTGTATTCCAGGTTCAGCGCGGATGCCGCACCACAGAAGCTGCTGACACCCGGGCAATAATCAAATGCAATATTTTTTTCTTCCAGAACATCCATCTGCTCCCGGATCGCACCATACAAAGAAGGATCTCCGGTATGGAGACGTACCGTTGTCAGCCCCTTTTCTTCCGCTGCAAAGATCACATCCAGAACTTCTTCCAGTGTCATCTTCGCACTGTTGTAGATCTCACAGTTTTCTTTCGTGTATTCAAGAAGCTGTGGATTGACCAGTGAGCCTGCATAGATCACTACGTCTGCTTCTTCCAGAAATTTTTTTCCTCTCAGTGTGATCAGATCCGGTGCACCGGAACCTGCTCCTACGAAATGTACCATATGTTTTCTCCTCTCTTGTCCCTGGCGTCAGGCACTCTTTTTTTCTCTTATTTTTTATCTTTTACGACCAGAAGGGTATAATATCCTGCTTCTTCCGGTATCTCTTTGGCCGATGCATAGATTTTTTCCTCCGGCATGCCGCAGTTTTCGATCATTACGGCATTCTGTCCGCTTCTTAAAATGCTGTCTCTTACTTTTTTCAGGCGTTTGCCGCTTTTCATCAGCACTTTAGTTCCAGGCAGTTTTAAAAGCTCATCCATTTCTTCTGCTTTATAGGTCGCCGGAATCACATGGAGCGGTTCTGCCATCTCCGCCAGACCCATATTAAGACGGGCCGCCACTGCACAGAAAGAAGTGATCCCGCTCACGATTTCAGCCTGATAACCGCGTTCCAGGATACGTTTATGTACATACAGATAAGTGGAATATATAGTAGGATCTCCCAGTGTCAAAAACACCACATTTTTTCCCTGTTTCAGATAAGATTCCACTGCATCTGCAGCCTTATTATGATTGTCTTCCAGTACTGCCCTGTCTTTTGTCATCGGCATAGCCACCGGAATCAGTTCTTTTTCATCCAGTTTTGGATATGCTCCTTTTACAATCTGATAAGCGACACTGGCTTTTATATCGTTGCCCGGTACTGCGATCACAGGATTCTCGCGGATCAGACGAAGGGCTTTCAGTGTCAGCAGTTCCGGATCTCCCGGTCCCACTCCAAGTCCATATAATATTCCACTCATAGTTTTTTCTCCTCGTTTTTCTGTTGATTTGGTTTCTGTTCTTTATCTGCACATTGATCGTGTGCTTTTTTTTCTGCCTGCTTCATGATTTTTCGGGCGAGTTCCGGAACCTTCAAGGTTTCTGCCAGCTTTCCATATACATTGGAAAATAAGATAGTTCCCACTTCCAGCTGTTCGCCTGCCCTTTTATTCAGATAGAATTCTACCCGGTCACTGATTTCTTTCATCGTAGCTTCCAGATAACCCTTTCGTTTTAAAATCTCCACACTCTGCTCCGTGGTGATCGTATCAAGAATCTCTTTTGCTGTCTCCAGATCTGCGCCGGCGCGGATCGCATTCGCTGCCATCAGTTCGCTTCGACTGTCTGCCTGGCGGGAATGGGTATTCATGATTCCGCCGGCTACTTTCACAAATTTGCCGATATGGGAGATAAACAAGATACCCTTTACTCCCAGCTCTCTTGCCATATCCAGGGTCTCCCCCACATAATTGCTACATTTCATCGAATAGGTAAGATCCAGTCTTGTCTGTTCTTTTGAAAAAGCCTGACCGTAATTTCCCGGTGTAATCACCAGATAAGACCCGCCGCCTTCCACCAGCATCTTCATCTCCAGCCGCAAACTGGCCACCAGTGCTGTCTCACTCATCGGAATCACGATGCCACTTGTTCCAAGAACAGAGATTCCGCCTTCGATCCCAAGACGTGGATTAAACGTCTTTTTTGCAAGCTCCACTCCTGCCGGAATCTCAATCTGCACATCCAGACCTCCGGTGTAGTGATATTCTTTACAGACCTGCTCTACATTTTCAAGGATCATCTGCCTTGGAACCTTGTTGATCGCCGCCTCGCCAACTGCCTGCCACAGACCCGGTCTGGTCACTCTTCCTACGCCGATCCCTCCGTCCAGAGTAATCTGTGGTGCATCCCTGCGGGAAACGTTTGCATATACATAGATTCCCGTCGTTACATCCGGATCATCACCGCCATCCTTCTGCACGGCACAGCGCACCCTTCCCTCATCCATGGAAATCTCCTCGATCAGCAGATGCAGTAAAATTCCTTTTGGTGTCTGTAAAGCCACCTCTTCCACTTTTTCTCCGGTCAGCAGCATCCGCGTTGCTGCCTGCGCCGCAGCTGCCGCACAGGAACCGGTTGTATAACCGTAACGAAGTTTTCTGTTTTTTTCATCTACCGCATAATACCCTTCCAGACCGGTGCGGTGTGTTTTTTTATCCATATTATTTTTTCCAATCACAGTTTACTTTTGCTTTGTCTTGTTGCCTGCATACATGAACAAAGAATGTGTCTTGGCACATTCTCGCGGAGCGTTTTTTACTTTGCAGGAAAGCAGTTTCCTGTAAAGTAAAAAACCGTTGTCAAAAAGACAACGGTTTTCCTGCTCATTTCTATTCTGTAATCCTTCGGTTGCCGCAAATGTTTACAGTCCTCACCATACAGAGAGTACTCCGACTTTAACGGTAACGGACTTGTACAGGAATTTCACCTGTTTTCCTGCAACTGTATGTGATAAATTTTTCACGACAATATTATAAACTCTTTCCTGTAGGCTGTCAATGATGGATAGTATCAGGATTTTTTGATCCAGGTGCTGTAGAACGTCGTATTTTTATAGGTAAATGCATGTGTTTTTTCCGGATCCAGATTCGCATTCTCAAATGCTTTTGGTGTCATAAATCCCAGATATTCCAGCATAGTATGACCTTCCGGAACCTTCAGTTCTTCCAGTATACCTTTCACTTCATCGCTCAGCTCATCGGTCTTGTTATTATCGTAAGCATCACAGATTGCTCTGGCGTTCGCAACAGCTTTTTTTGCATTTTCCATCGCTGTACCGCCTTTGCCGCTCACGATGAGATTCAGACTTCTTGTCAGTGCTCCGTCTCTTGCCACTTCAAACTGTGTTGCCTGATAAATCATATTTTTCGCTTCTGATGGATATGGAGCCAAGCTGGTCTTATTGGTCCGCATACGGTTTAACATAACCATCGCGACACCTGTCATACCGGTAAGTCCCTGGTTTGCCGACTCTGCATAGACAGCTGCCGCAAGGAACTCGTCCTCTGTTACATCCACACCCACCTGAGGATCGGAAAGATATGTTTTCTTTTCCACATTGTATTTTCTTCCATTCGCATCAGTCACCTGAAGATAACGGTTTTCCCGGTTCGTGCATAGTCCGTTGGCATCGAATGTATAAACATAACTTCCGAGGCTGTAATCTTTACCGGCTATCATTCTGCCGTATTTATCAATGTAATAACCACCGATCCCGGCTGTTCCCACCCAGTAATTATAGGCTTTCTCACCTACTTTTTCTGCACTGTTCTTTGCGGTCGGTTTCAGATAATACCAGGTGCTTCCCTGCTTCAGCCAGCCGGTTACCATATAACCGTCAGCACCGAAATAGTATTCTTTTCCGTCAATCGTTTTCCATGTGCTCTTTGCATAAGAACCATCTTCCTGCACATACAGCCAGCGGCCGTTATTCTGAACCCAGTAAGCCTGCGCCTTTGTTTTTGACTGATCCCATACACCATTGGCATCCACATAGCTGTTTCCGATCCAGGTGTCTGTCTCCATGGCTCCGCTTCCATTCATGTAATACCAGGTGCTTCCCAGCTGTAACCAGCCGGTTACCATAGCTCCATTACCCGGATTCAGATAGTACCAGTTGTTTCCAAGCTTCAGCCAGCCGGTTGCCATCCAGCCGGCTCCATCAAAATAATACCAGCTTCCGTTGATCATTTCCCAGTTATTTCTGGTATAGCTTCCGTCTGCATGACGATACCACCAGCGGCTTCCGCTCTGTACCCAGCCGGCCTGTGCTTTTACTTTCCCCGGGATCCAGGCTCCGCTTCCGTCTACATAATTGTTTCCGATCCAGGTATCGGTTACCATCGCTCCACTGGCGTTCATGTAATACCAGGTTCCACCGGTCTGGATCCAGCCCGTTGCCATCGCTCCGCTTCCCGTCAGATAATACCAGGTTCCGGACAGTTTTACCCAGCCGGTTACCATCCAGCCGGCTCCGTCAAAGTAGTACCAGGCTCCGTTGATCACTTCCCATCCATTGGTGGTATAGCTTCCGTCTGCATGACGATACCACCAGCGGTTTCCGCTCTGTATCCAGCCGGCCTGTGCTTTTACTTTCCCCGGGATCCAGGCTCCACTTCCGTCTACATAATTGTTTCCGATCCAGGTATCTGCCAGCATCGTTCCACTTTCATTCAGATAATACCAGGTACTTCCCAGCTGGATCCAGCCCGTTGCCATCGCTCCGCTTCCTGTCAGATAATACCAGCCACTCGGGCGTTTTAACCAGCCGGTTACCATCCAGCCGGCTCCGTCAAAGTAATACCAGGCTCCATTGATCACTTCCCATCCATTGGTGGTATAGCTTCCGTCTGCATGACGGTACCACCAGCGGTTTCCATTCCGGATCCACTGATTGACAGCCACTACAGCCCGTGGCTGTACCTGTGCCTGAGGTTCTGCCTCTGAAGCCGCCTGTTCACCGGTCTGTGTCGTCTGCGGTTCTGCCTGTTCGCCGGTCTGTGCTGTCTGCGGTTCTGCCTGTTCTCTGCTCTTATCTGCAGCTGTTCTGTTTTCTGCTGCTTCGGTTTCGTCTGTCTGTACCTCTGCCGCACTGTCTGCTGCATATTCCTCTGCCTGTTCTTTGTTTTCTGTTTCGTTCTCCTGCCCGGCCACCTGGGATGCTTCCTGTGTCACTACCGGCTGCGGAACACTTGCCAGTGCCCCGGTCGGTGTCAGCATGGTAACTGTAAGGCATCCTGCCAGTAATCTGCTTACGTATTTTTTCTTCATATGTACTTCCTTCTATTGTACTTTCTTCTATGTCTGAAGCATTGCACTCTTCTCGATATTACTGATACCAGGATCTTTTGCTCCAGACATGATACCGGTACAGCGTTTTCGAACTAACCGTAGCATTCTCTTGTCTGTGAATCCGATTGCACAGTTTAAAAAGCCGCAGCGTATCCTGCGTGAATGATGCAGTTATACAAGAAACAATGTACTGGTTTCTTTGCCACAGCTTTTATTATAACTTTGTTACAAATCTTTGTCAATTTCTTTGCATTTTCCTCAGCACTTTTTTCAGATAATTATACAGATCAACCCGCCCTTGCTGTCATTGACAATCTTTTGCATCGTATCCTGCAGCTTCACCTTACTTTCTTCACTGATCTGAGCAATCTTGGTACGGATGCCGTCTTCTACCAGCTGTTCGATGGATTTTCCGAAAATATTGGTCTCCCACATACCATCATCGGTATTTTTTTCATTTTCTTTGATGAATGTGATCAGATCGTGCGCCTGTTCCTCGCTTCCTACAATCGGTGCAATCTCCGTCTCAATATTCGCTTTGATCATATGGATAGACGGACTGACCGACTTGATCTTAACACCGTATTTGTTTCCCTGACGGATCACAACCGGTTCTTCCAGTGTGATCTCATTTTTCTCGGGGATCACCACACCATAACCTGTTCCACGTACGGATTCGATGGCCTGCTGGACTTTTGTATATTCCTGTTTCATCTGCGCCAGCTCTTTCAGTGTATGGATCAGCTGATACTCGCTCTCTATCGTCACACCGGTCATCTCGCTCATCACCTGATAATAATAGGGGTCTTCGATCTGAATACGGACTTTTACCACGCCGTTGGAAAGGTTGATTTCTTCCAGTGTGACTGATTTGACATAGTTACTGTCCATCTCCAGATTTTCCTGCCGGATATCACGGATATATTCCATGGTTCCCATCTTCTCTTTCATCTGTTTCAACAGATCTTCTTTCAGATAATGGGTGACCGGAAGCAGTTCCACCCATTTTGGTATGTAATATTCGATCTGACGCACCGGGAATTCATAAAGAATCTTTTCCAGGATCCGGAGCACATCTTCTTTTCGAAGTTGTTCACAGTTTACCCCGAGTACCGCTGCCTGATATTTTTCTTCCAGTTCTCTTACCAGCTTCTGTGCCTCTTCCCCGTACGGCTTTTTCGAATTCACAAGAATCAAAAATGGTTTCCCCTGTTTTTTGAGTTCCTGTACTGTCTTTTCTTCTCCCTCCACAAAATTTTTACGCGGAATATCACCGAAGGAACCGTCGCAGGTTACTACGAGACCGATGGTAGAATGTTCCTGGATCACTTTTCTGGTTCCGATCTCTGCCGCCTGATGAAACGGAATCTCCTGTTCATACCAGGGGGTTTTTACCATTCGTTCTTTTTCCTGCTCCATATCCCCTGTAGCTTCAGGCACCATAAATCCCACGCAGTCGATCAGTCGGATCTTCACCGGAATCTCTTCTCCCAGATTTACATTCACCGCTTCCCTGGGAATAAATTTGGGTTCCACTGTTGTAATTGTTTTTCCTGAACCGGAAACCGGCAGCTGATCCCGCACCTCCGCAGCATCCTGTTCTTCCATTCCCGGAAGTGCCAGAAGTTCCATGAACCGCCGGATAAATGTGGATTTGCCCGTCCGGACCGGTCCTACCACCCCCAGAAGGAATTGGCCCTTCGTACGGGCTTGTATATCTTTGTAGACAGCAAATGGCTCCATATAGAAAAATCCTCCTCACCTATACTACTACTCAGTATATGTGAGAAGAATTTTCTCTAATACCAGATTTTTTATTTTTCACAGGTGGATGGATCCTCTTGTGCCATATTTCTCCGCAGCTGTTCCAGATACTGTTTTTCTTTTTTACTCAGTACTGCATCTTCCAGAAGTTCCGGACGGTTCTGAAGAGTTCGCAGGATAGACTGCTCTCTCCTCCACTTTTCAATATTCGCATGATGACCGGAAAGCAGCACATCCGGTACTTTTTTCCCCATCCATTCTGCCGGACGGCTGTACTGCGGATATTCCAGAAGATTGTCATGGAAGGAATCAAATTCCGCGGATTCTTCATTGTTCAACACTCCCGGCACAAAACGGGAAATTGCATCCATCATTACCAGTGCCGGAAGTTCCCCGCCTGTCAGTACATAATCACCGATGGACACATAATCTGTTACCACTTCTTCCAGCACACGCTCATCGATACCTTCATAGTGCCCACACAAGAATACAAGATCCTGTTCTCTGGCAAAATCTTCCACCATCGACTGCTGAAATACTTTTCCCTGCGGTGTCAGATAGATCACACGTGGTTTGTATCCGATGGATTCGGTCACCTGTTTCCATGCTCCGTAGACAGGTTCTGCCTGCATCACCATGCCGGCTCCTCCGCCATATGGATAGTCGTCCACTTTCATATGTTTATTGGTTGAAAAATCCCGGATGTTCGTTGCAGTCAGCCGGATCAGTCCCTGCTCCATAGCCCGTCCCATAATACTGGTTCCCATACCCTGTTCGATCATCTCGGGAAACAATGTAAGTACATGATAATGCATACTCTTTCCTTCCTGTAATCATACAGCCGTTTGCACAGCTGCTTTTTATCAACATGGATACCTGTCTGAATCTGTCCCGTCAAAAAACGGTCAGATCAGACCATCCAACAGATGAATTTTCATTTTTCCTGCTTCCACATCCACATCAAGGATGCAGTCTTTGATTGCCGGGATCAGAACCTCTCCATGTTCTTCTGTCCGGATACAATACACATCATTTGCCCCTGTTTGCATCACATCTGTCAGAACACCAAATGCTGTACCATCCTCAAGTTCTACCTGCATATCAATCAGATCTGCAATAAAATACTCATCTTTTTTTAATTTCACTGCATGTTCTCTGGTCACATACAGGCTCTTCCCTTTATACTTTTCAATGTCATTGATATTATCAATGCCCTTAAATTTCAGAATCACAAACTGTTTGAAAAATTTTACCCCTTCGATTTCCAGACTTTTCTGTTCTCTTCCGGCATCCAGAATCACCTGTTTTAATTTTCTGAACCGAGCTGGGTCGTCTGTAGTAGGAAATACTTTTACTTCTCCCCGGATCCCGTGAGTGCTGGAGATTACTCCAACCTGCAGCAATTGTTCCATATCTCTACTCCTCTTTGTTTCCAACGATATTTGTTACACGCGGAAATGAATGAAAAAGGATATAGCCATTGGCTATATCCTCATATTTTCAGCTATTGCAGAATTTCAACTACAACCTTCTTATCACATTTAGAGGAAGCAGCTTTTACCACAGTTCGGATTGCCTTTGCGATGCGTCCCTGACGGCCAATCACCTTGCCCATATCGGAAGGTGCCACCTTCAATTCTACTAAAATCGCATTGCTCTCTTCAGTCTGGTTTACTACCACTTCTTCCGGATGGTCTACGAGGGATTTTGCAATTACTTCTACTAAATCTTTCATCACGCACCTCCACGTATTTGTCAAAGCATTTCCATCTCAGAGAAATGCATCAGGCAAAAACGATATTACTGTTCAGAGCAAATCATGAACAGCAACAACATAATTCAGCAGCCCCTGGCGGTCCTGCATTATTTTTCGATACCGGCTAATTTGAAGATTTTGCTTACAACTTCTGTAGGCTGAGCACCGTTTGCCAGCCATTTTTTAGCTGCTTCTTCGTCTACTTTGTATACGCTCGGATCACAAGTAGGATCGTATGTTCCGATCTCTTCGATGAATCTTCCGTCTCTTGGGGATCTGGAATCTGCAACGATGATTCTATAGAAAGGTGCTTTTTTCTGACCCATTCTTCTCAGTCTGATTTTTACTGCCATTTTAATTTCCTCCTTAAGGTTATCCTTGTTTATTATAGTTTTATTTGTTTATTTAAAAGGGAAGCTTAAAGCCGCCTCTTTTACCACTTTTACCACCCAGCATGCCAGGCATCTGTTTCATCATCTTTCTGGTCTGATCAAACTGTTTGACCATCCGGTTGACTTCCGCAATATCTACACCTGCGCCCTGAGCGATTCGTTTCTTTCTGGACGGGTTCAAAAGATCCGGGTTGGCTCTTTCTTTCGGAGTCATGGAAAGGATGATGGCTTCTTTTCTCGCCATGTCTTTCTCATCGATCATACCCTCAATGTCTTTTGCTTTGTTTCCCAGTCCGGGAAGCATGTTCAATACACTGGAAATACCGCCCATGTTCTTCATCTGGTTCATGCTCTCCAGATAATCGTCAAAGCCAAAGGTCGCTTTCTTGATCTTCTGTTCCATCTCGCGGGCTTTGTCCTCGTCGATGTTCTGCTGAGCTTTTTCAATCAAGCTCATCACATCGCCCATTCCCAGGATACGGGAAGCCATACGATCCGGGTAGAACTGTTCGAGATCGGAAAGTTTCTCTCCCATACCTACATACAGAATCGGTTTCCCACTGATTGCTTTGATAGAAAGTGCCGCACCGCCTCGGGTATCACCATCCATCTTTGTTAAGATCACGCCGTCAATACCCACCTTCTGATTGAAGGACTCTGCCACATTGACTGCATCCTGACCGGTCATCGCGTCAACTACCAGAATGGTCTGATCCACGTTGACTTCTTCTTTGATCCGGATCAGTTCCTGCATCATATCTTCATCTACATGAAGACGACCGGCGGTATCGAGGATCACAACGTTAAAGTTCTGATTCTTTGCATGTTCAATCGCTGCTTTGGCGATGTTTACCGGGTTCTGTTTATCTCCCATCGAGAAAACTTCCACACCCTGTTTTTCACCGTTGATCTGCAGCTGTGTGATTGCTGCCGGACGATAAACATCACAGGCTACAAGCAATGGCTTTCTGCCTTTTGCTTTCAGCTTTCCGGCGATCTTTGCTGTGGTTGTTGTCTTACCTGCACCCTGAAGACCTGCCATCATAATAACAGTAATCTCTCCTGCCGGGCGCAACGCAATCTCCGTGGTCTCACTTCCCATCAGAGATACCAGTTCATCGTTTACGATCTTGATCACCATCTGCCCCGGATTCAGTCCGTTCATCACATCCTGACCGATCGCACGTTCCTGTACCGCTTTGATAAACTGTTTTACCACTTTAAAACTGACATCTGCTTCCAGAAGTGCCATCTTAACTTCTTTTAATGCTACCTTTACATCTGCCTCGGTCAGACGGCCTTTGCTTCTCAGGTTTTTGAATACATTCTGCAGTTTTTCAGTTAAACTTTCAAATGCCATGTATTATAACTCCTCTAATATGCTGTGGGATAAAGTCTCGATCCGGTTCATCACCTGATTCAGATCTTTTTCCTCATAGTGTTGTGTCAGTCCGTGAATCTCATGTACCTTCTCGCGGACCGCTACGAACTTTTCTACCAGATGCAGTTTTTCTTCATATTCTTCCAGTATTCTGGTACTGCGCTTCACCAGATCATGAACCCCCTGCCGGCTGATTCCCTGATCCTGCGCCACCTCGCTGAGCGAATAATCATTCAACACAACATCTTCGTAAACATTCTGCTGATGCTCCGTCAGCAGTTCGCCATAAAAATCATATAACAATGCCTGTCTCGCAAGCTTATCCATGTTCATCACCTTGGACATCATACAACAATCTTTCATGGGTGTCAAGTACTTTTTCTTGACATCGTCATTTTATGATGTTGGAGGCAAAAGGTATTTTATTTTTCTTCCACAAACACATATTTTTTCAGCCGTTTAAAAGCTTCCTGCACTCTGCTGAGTGGCAGTGCCAGGTTTACGCGGATGCCGTACGGGGCAAAAAACGGGCGACCGTCCTGCCATGCCACACCTACATCCCAACCGGCTTTGAGGACCTCGTCGATGGTTTTTCCATGTGTCTTACACCATTCTTCGCAGTCCAGGAACAGCATATAGGTTCCCTGCGGGCGGCTTAATGTGACACCGTGAAAGTGTTCTTTGATGAAATCGCAGGCATAGGAAACATTTCCGCTCAGTACCCGGCACAGTTCATCCACCCACTCATAGCCTTCCGGTTTATATGCACCGATCAGCGCATACATGGAAAGTACATTCATCGCATTATAGTGTGATTTACTGCTGGCTGCCATCACCCGGTCACGAAGATAGGAATTGTAAATGATATGATAACTTCCCACCAGGCCTGCCAGGTTAAAGGTTTTGCTCGGCGCATACATCGCCACGGTGCGGTTTCTCGCATCCTCGCTGACAGACTGTGCCGGCGTATGATGATATCCTTCCAGGATCAGATCCGACCAGATCTCATCGGAGATAACCACGCAGTCATTGGCCTTATATACTTCCATCGCTTTTTCAATCTCCCAGCGTTCCCATACCCGGCCACACGGGTTATGGGGATTACAGAAGACTGCCACATGGATATGATGCTCTTTGATCTTCGCATCCATATCTTCATAATCCATTCTCCAGATTCCTTCCGCATCTTTTTTCAGCGGACTGTGAACCATCTTATATCCATAATTTCCGATACTTCCGGTAAATCCGATATAAGTCGGGCTATGCAGAAGCACTGCATCCCCCGGACTTGCAAATGCCTGTAATGTAGACAGAACACCGCCGAGTACACCATTTTCATACCCGATCGCCTCCGCAGTCAGTCCCTCTACACCGTTTCGTTTCGTCTGCCAGTCGATAATCTCCTGAAAATACTCTTCCCGCGGATCAAAATATCCAAATGCCGGGTGCTTTACTCTCTCCGCAATTGCCTCCTGTACAGTCGGTACTGTCGCAAAATTCATATCCGCCACCCACATCGGAATAATATCAAATCCCTCTTTTGGTTTCGCCGGACTTCCCTGTCCGTCTTCACTGAGACCATCTACCGCAATCGCATCCATACCGTGACGATCCATGATCGTTGTAAAATCGTATTTCATTTGTAAAAACCTCCATGTATATAATTACTCTTATCAGTAACTGCTCCACACCTTCACAGTTATCTTTATTATATATGTTTTCTGTATAAAGCACAAATGTAAAAGCAGGCAGGAATACTATCTGAAACTAGTTTCCTGCCCGTTTTCCCATTACTTTATTGTCTGTACATTCGTTTGTATTCAGGAAAGCTTCGGGAATAACGCTTTCACCGTCGGATAGATCTGCACAAATTTCCGATACTGTGTCTCGTATTTTTCTGCGATCTCCGGATCCGGTTCTACGGTTTCCACCACTTTCACGATCCTTGCAGCCGCCTCTTCCACCGATGCAAAGGTTCCATCCGCAACTGCAGCAAGCATCGCACCGCCAAGCGCCGGTCCCTCCTCGGAAGCGATCCGGTCTACTTTGATGTTCAATACATTGGCAATGATCTTTCTCCACAGCGGACTCTTCGCTCCACCACCGCAGATCTTGGTTCTCTCGATATGAATCCCCAGAGATTTTGCTATCTCAAAAGAATCACGGATCGCAAATGCCACGCCTTCCAGAACCGCCTGGGTCATATCCGCACGTGTGGTATCCATGGACATGCCGATAAAGGTTCCTCTCGCCTGCGGATCATTATGCGGAGAGCGTTCTCCCATCAGATACGGTAAGAAGAATACATGATTTTCTCCCAGCTTTTCAATTGCTTCCTGCTCTTTTCCGTAATCTTTCGTTCCGATAATGGTATCCATCCACCATTTATTGCAGGATGCCGCACTCAGCATGCATCCCATCAGATGATAATGTCCGTCAGCATGGGCAAATGCATGCAGGGCATTGTGTGGATCCACGCCGAAATTTTCACTGGAAATAAAGATTGTTCCGCTGGTTCCCAGAGACACATTACACTGACCATCTCCCACTGTACCGGTTCCCACTGCTGCCGCAGCATTATCCCCGGCACCCGCTGCCACCAGACAGGTTTCCGGCAGTCCCAGCTCTTTTGCTACCTCCGGTTTTAATATGCCCACTTTTTCATAACTTTCAAAAAGTTCCGGCATCTGTTCCCTGCTGGCGCCACAGATTTCCATCATCTGTTCTGACCAGCATTTGTTTTTCACATCCAGCAGAAGCATACCGGATGCATCGGAGTAATCACAGCAATGTACACCGGTCAGACAGTATGCCAGATAGTCTTTCGGAAGCATAATTTTACAAATCTTCGCAAAATTTTCCGGCTCATTTTCCTTTATCCACAGAAGCTTCGGTGCGGTAAATCCGGCAAATGCGATATTCGCCGTATATTCAGACAGTTTTTCTTTTCCGATCACCTGATTCAGATAATCGGTTTCTTTTGTGGTTCGCCCGTCGTTCCACAGAATCGCCGGGCGGATCACCTGATCCTTCTCATCCAGAATAACCAGACCATGCATCTGTCCGCCAAAGCTGATACCTGCCACTTCCGTCGCATCAATCTTGCTGATCAGTTCCTTGATTCCCTCTTTTGACTGTTCCCACCAGTCTTCCGGATTCTGTTCTGACCAGCCCGGATGTGGAAAGGACAGCGGATATTCTCTGGATACGATATTGACAACCTGTCCTTCCTGATCCATCAGCAGAAGTTTTACTGCAGATGTTCCAAGGTCTACGCCGATATAATATTTCATCTTTTTCCTCCTGTATCTATTATGTACAAGAGCGTGTTCAAATAAATTTCAAACACGCTCTGTCATCTGATCCATTTTTATTTTATGCGAAAGGATTTTCTGTCGGATATCTGTCTCCCTTCGGATGGTTGTATCCGATCTCATCCGGTGTTACGCCGATGTATTTGAATACTTCAAACAGTGCTTTTCCATAGTGTCCGAATGCAACGGCTCCGTGATGTGGATAGCCTTTTTCGATCAGCTCATGACGATAGAATCTTCCCATCTCCGGAATCGCGAAGATACCGATGCCACCGAAGGAACGGGTAGCAACCGGAAGTACTTCACCGTTTGCCACATAAGCGCGCAGTTTTCCGTCAGCCGTACTCTGCAGACGGAAGAATGTGATATCTCCAGGTACGATATCTCCTTCCAGTGTTCCCTGTGTCACTTCTTCCGGAAGGGATCTTGCCATGATCAGCTGATATTTCATGGAGCAGGAAGTCAGTTTTCCGGTTGTGGTATTACCACAGTGGAATCCCATAAATGTATCTTTATGTGTATAATTATATTTTCCTTTGATTTCACTTTCATACATATCTGCAGGTACGGTATTGTTGATATCCAGCAGGGTTACCGCATCGTTACTTACCATTGTTCCGATAAATTCACTCAGTGCGCCATAGATATCCACCTCACAGGATACTGGGATGCCTCTTCCGGTCAGACGGCTGTTCACATAACACGGAACAAAACCGAACTGCGTCTGGAACGCCGGCCAGCATTTTCCTGCGATGGCAACGTATTTTCTGGATCCTTTGTGTGCTTCGATCCAGTCAAGGAGAGTCAGTTCATACTGTGCCAGTTTTGGAAGAATGGTTGGTTTGTTGTTTCCATCCCCCAGTTCTTTTTCCATATCTGCAACCACTGCCGGAATTCTTTCGTCTCCGTCATGTTTGTGGAATGCTTCGAACAGATCCAGTTCGGAGTTTTCTTCGATCTCCACACCCAGGTTGAACAACTGTTTGATCGGTGCATTACAAGCCATAAAGTCCTGCGGACGCGGACCGAAAGTGATAATTTTCAGATCTTTCAGACCAACAACGGCTCTTGCAATCGGAACAAACTCTTCCATCATCTCAGCGACTTCTTCCGGTGTTCCTACCGGATATTCCGGGATATATGCTTTCAGATTGCGAAGCTGCAGGTTGTAGCTTGCATTCAGCATACCGCAATATGCATCTCCACGTCCCTGTACCAGATTGTCTCCATGCTCTTCTGCTGCCGCAACCACCATACACGGTCCGTCAAAATATTTTACCAGCAGAGTCTCTGCGGTCTCCGGACCGAAGTTCCCAAGATAGACAACCAAAGCATTACATCCTGCTTCCTGCACCTCTTTCAGGGCTTTCTGCATATCCAGCTCACTCTCTACTACGGTTGGACATTCGTACAGTTCTCCCTTATAAGCTGCTGCCACTGCTTTTCTTCTTGACTCGGACAGGGTGATCGGAAAGCAGTCTCTGCTTACGGCTACGATACCTAATTTTACTTCCGGCATGTTCATCATGATCTTATTCCTCCTTGATTTTCTGCAAGTTCATCTTATTTGTTTACTTACTAAACTAATCACACTGTACCACTTGTTATATCTTCCGTCAAGATACTTTTTTAGTTTGCTTTTTTCAATTTGTTTACTTATCAAACAAATTGTGGTATGGTAAATAGCAGTTAAACAAAAAATATTATTACAGGAGGTGTGTGCATGGTCACAGGAAGCAGAGAACTGATCCGGGAGATGAACCGGCGGCTTGTTCTGGAAACCGTTATCAACGATGGCCCCCTTTCCCGGGCGGCTATATCAAAAAAACTGGGACTTACCAAAGCAACGATCTCTGCCATCGTGCAGGATCTGCTGGAGGAACAATATATCGAAGAGATCGGAAGCGATCAGACACAGTACGGCCGTAAACCGATCCTGTTACAATTCTGCCGTCAGAACGGTTATATTATCGCTCTGGATCTCGGTGTGGAACGTACCGTGCTGATGGTCTGTGATCTGCTTGGACAAAACTGTCGACTTCACCAGTATAACTGCCCGTTGGAACGGGATACTTCGATTGATTTCTTGTTGCAGCTCATCCGGAATCAGATCCGTCTTCTTCCCGCCACCCCCTTTGGTGTTGTGGGAATAGGTATCGGTATCCACGGTACCGTCTGCCGGAATGAAATCACCTTCACTCCAAATTATAACCTTGCAGACCTTCCCATCAAAGATACGCTGGAGGACGCTCTGGAGATTCCGGTATGGCTGGAAAATGAAGCAAATCTTTCCGCCCTTGCCGAAAAAACCTTTGTGGAAAATCATAAAAATCTGATCCATGTCAGTATTCATGCAGGTGTCGGTGCGGGGATTATTCTGGATCATCATCTGTATACAGGACTGGCCGGTACAGCCGGAGAGGCCGGTCATATGATCGTCCAGCCCGGCGGTCGTTCCTGTCCCTGCGGCAATCACGGCTGTCTCGAACAATATATATCCGAACCGGCAGTTCTCTCCCGTTACCGGGAGTTATCCGGCCGCACCACGGTCTCCATAGACGATCTGGTCTGGGCCTATAATCAGAAAGAAAACGCTGCTCTGGCTGTGACGGATGAATTTACCACCTATCTTGCCTGCGGAATCAACAACCTCTGGAACCTTTTCTCTCCGGAATGTATCATCCTGAACAGTCAGCTGACCGCTTATCTCCCTCAGCTGCTCCCGGAGATTTTGCAGAAACTTTCCCCACGTTTCCGCGCCACCTGCCATCTGAAGCTTTCTACTCTTCAGGACACCGGAGTACTTCTTGGGGCGGCAAGAGTCTGTATCAGCAAATACCTGGGAACCGAAAAACTGTATTTTTTCGGATTACAACCATAACACACCATTTGACCCGTTGCTCGCGTAATGAAAAGAACCGATAGTTTTTGAAAATACAGAAAACCATCGGTTCTTTTCATTACATCCATTTACAGGATGCCCTTTTATCCCTGCCAGTTTCCGGAATATTTTATATACGCATCCGAACAAACTCTCTGCACATCCGGGAGTACCGCAGAGGCAGCTTCCTCTGTCCCATAGGTACCAGCCGTGATAACATACCATTTCTCAGTATTTAGATTGCTCCAGTCCGTAGTCACAAACACCTGCGCATCAAAACCGTTTCCCCGTATTTTCTTCTTCCTGATATTCCTCTTTCTTTTCTTTCATTGTTTCCTTTCTGAACAGGAATTATAATCATCCTATTTATTTTTCACATTACAAACCCGAATTCTTAACTATTTTGAGCATTCGGGTTTTTATTTTTTTACAATACACTGGTTTTCTAAAATTTCTATAAAAACACAACACATCCCCAAAAACGTATCTTGACTTTCCTCACCATTTTTCCTATACTGCTTTTTGCAACCCTTTTACCCTGATTTTCTGATAAGGATATTTATATTATGTTTGAAATTTTTGTTGATTCTGCTGCGAATATTCCGGCGGAGCTTGTGAAGGCATTTAAGATTAAAGTGCTTTCTTTTGTAAATCTTGTAAATGGTAAAGAAATGACCTGTTTTGATCCGGATCTTACGCCAGAGGAGGAGCGTCAGAAAGGAAAAGATTATTATGATATGGTTCGTGCCGGTGCGGATATCAAGACCGGACTGATCAGCAGTGGTGTCTTTGAAGATGCGTTCCGGGAGGCTCTGGAGGCGGATAAAGATGTGCTTTATTTTTCTCTCAGTAAAAATATCAGTGGAAACTATAATTCCGCAAGAATCGCTGCCGAAGATCTGATGGAATCCGGTAATTATACCAGAAAGATCCGTATGATCGACTCCCTCAACGCTTCCCTGGCACAGGGAATCCTCGCGATCTATGCCAGTGAGATGCGTGAAAAAGGCATGGCTTTTGATGAAGTGGCTGACATCCTGGAAACCTGCCCGGCAAAAATGAACGGTGTCTTCACTGTCGGTGATCTCAAATACCTGGCAAGAACCGGTCGTCTGAGCGGGACTGCTGCGGTCATCGGTAATGTTTTAAGCATCAAACCGATCCTGCGCGGAAACAAAGACGGCTACATCGTCCAGTATAAAAAATGCCGTGGTCGCAAATCCGCCCTGAACGAGCTGATCTCCCTCGTCTGCAATAACATCGTGGAACCGGAAAAACAGATCATCGGAATCGCCCACGCAGATGCTTACGAAGAATCTCTGTACATTATGGAAAAGATCCAAAAACGAGTGAAAGTCCGCGGATTCATCAATACCTCCTACGACTTCTGCACCGGCAGCCACGTAGGCCCGGATACTCTTGCACTGTTCTTTATGGGTAAGGACAGAGAGCTGAGCGGTAACAAATAAAACTATACATTTTTAACATACACTATTTTCATCATAGGAGAATCAAAAGCCATGAAACATTGACAATATTCTTATCATGTTTCATGGTTTCTGATTCTTCTCAAATAATTTCTATTCTACTTGTAACATCTCTGTCTTATTTTTTATCGATTCCAATTTTGACTTTTCTTTCATCTACTCGAAAGGAAAAGAATTATAGCAAAATATGCATGTCCGGCAATTTTTACACCAGAAAAGGACGGAAGTTTTTCTGTTAGCTTTCTAGATTTGGAAGTATGTTATACATGTGGGATTCTTTAGAAAACAGCCGATACCCAGCCCGAAAGCAGACTGCACCATTTGCGGCAACACTTTGTGGGCGTTTAGGGCAAGCTTTGAAATCCGACGCCTACGTAGACTTTCGCGAGGGTCCGCTGACCCTCGTGAATATAGTCGTAGTTGGCGGCTAGTTCAAAGTTGCCCTGCCCACGTTGCCGCAAACGGTGCAGTCTGCTTTCGGGCGTCCCCATACCGGCCAGACGCCTCCGTCTATTCATTTTTACAGATTCGTCCGAATCAATTTCGGCCGATATCCATCTTTTTCCAGTTCCTGCATAATCTGCTGCTTATGCTCCGTACCAAACGCTTCCATAGTAATCTTAAGCTCCACAGCTGCATTTCTGTTTGTACTATAAAACTGGTTATGATCCAGTTTAATAATATTACCCTGCTGCTCCGCAATCTTCTGAGAAACCTTTGTAAGTTCACCCGGACGATCCGGCAACAGAACAGAAATCGTAAAGATACGGTCTCTCTGGATCAGACCCAGCTGAACAACAGATGCCATCGTGATCACATCCATATTCCCGCCACTCAGAACAGAAACCACTTTTTTACCCTTGACATTCAGGTGTTTCAGTGCTGCCACAGTAAGCAGACCGGAGTTTTCCACGATCATCTTGTGATTTTCTACCATATCCAGGAAACTTACGATCAGTTCATCATCTTCTACCGTGATCACATCATCCAGATTCTTCTGCAGATACGGGAATACATGCTCACCAGGAGTTTTTACCGCAGTACCGTCTGCAATCGTATTGACCGTAGGAAGCGTGGTAACTTCTCCCTTATCCAGAGAAACCTGCAGACAATTTGCTCCTGCCGGTTCCACACCGATCACTTTGATGTTCGGGTTCAGCAGTTTTGCCAGTGTGGAAACACCGGTAGCCAGTCCGCCACCGCCGATGGGAACCAGAATATAATCAACCAGAGGAAGCTCTTTGATGATCTCCATAGCGATGGTTCCCTGTCCGGTTGCTACTGCCGGATCATCGAAGGGATGGATAAATGTATATCCATGTTCTTCTGCCAGCTCATAAGCATGTGCACATGCATCATCGTAGACATCTCCATACAGGACAACTTCCGCACCGTAGCTTTTTGTTCTCTCTACTTTAATCAGGGGTGTTGTGGTCGGCATAACGATGACAGCCTTTGCACCGTATGCTTTTGCCGCATAAGCCACACCCTGCGCATGATTACCTGCGGAAGCGGTGATCAGACCTTTTGCTCTCTCTTCTTCTGTCAGTGTACTGATCTTATAGTACGCACCTCTTAACTTGTACGCACCGGTTCTCTGCATATTTTCCGGTTTAAAATATACTTTATTTCCTGTCATCTGACTGAAATAATCACTGAAAATCAATTTTGTATCCTGGGTTACTCTTTTTACAACCTCTGAAGCCTCTTCAAATTTGTCAATGGTAAGCATTATGATTCTTCCTCCTCTGTTTTCACATCAAACAGTGCATTTACAAACTGTTCTGCATTGAATTTCTGCAGATCATCGATGGATTCTCCCACACCGATATATTTTACCGGAATATCCAGCTCGGACTGGATGGCTACGGCGATGCCGCCTTTTGCAGTTCCGTCCAGTTTTGTAAGAATGATACCGGTGACGTTTGCCACCTCTTTGAACTGTCTCGCCTGTGCCAGTGCATTCTGTCCGGTCGTACCATCCAGAACAACCAGTGTCTCCAGATAAGCATCCGGGTATTCTCTCTCCAGCACACGGTAAATCTTTCGAAGTTCTTCCATCAGATTCTTTTTATTATGAAGACGTCCTGCAGTATCACAGAGCAGTACATCTGCATTTCTCGCTTTAGCTGCTGCTACGGCATCGTACACGATTGCTGCCGGATCTGCACCGGCCTGTCCCCCGATCAGATCCACACCGGCACGATGCGCCCACTCTGTCAGCTGCTCTCCTGCGGCTGCGCGGTATGTATCCGCTGCTGCCACGATGACTTTCTTGCCCTGATCCTTCAGTTTTCCTGCAAGTTTTCCGACAGAAGTAGTTTTTCCCACACCATTGACACCTATCACCAGCACAACGGATTTTCTGTTTTCAAATTCATAGGCAGTATCACCCACATCCATCTGACGTTTGATCTCATCGATCAGAAGCTGTTTACATTCCGAAGGTTCTTTGATCTTCTTTTCTTCCACTTCTTCCTTCAGATGCTCAATAATAGATGTTGTGGTATTGATACCAATATCCCCCATCACAAGGATTTCTTCTATTTCTTCATAGAAATCATCATCGATACTGGAAAAGCCGCTGAAAATAGAGTCAATTCCGGCCACGATATTATTTCTCGTTTTTGTCAGACCCTCCCGGAGACGTCTGAAAAAACCTTTCTTTTCCTCTGACATATGGTTTCCTCTCTTACTCTCAACTTTTTCATCATTTTTTCTCTGTCACTTTACTGTACGACTTCATTATAAAATGATGTATATACTACTGCAAGTCTTTTTTTGATTTACAGATAATTCCTACTCGTCCAGCTGATTCTCGATCAGGTTGACCGATACCAGCGTGGAAACACCTTTTTCCTGCATGGTGATACCGTAGAGGCGGTCTGCCGCGTTCATTGTACCCCGGCGATGGGTGATCACAATAAACTGTGTGTTTTTTGTAAGTTTGTGCAGATACTGTGCAAAACGGGTAACGTTGGAATCATCCAGTGCCGCCTCGATCTCATCCAGCAGACAGAAGGGTGACGGTTTCAGGTTCTGTATGGCAAAAAGCAGTGCAATGGCTGTCAGTGCCTTTTCCCCACCGGATAACTGCATCATATTCTGCAGCTTCTTTCCCGGTGGCTGAGAGATGATCCTGATACCGGCTTCCAGTACATCCTCATCTTCCATCAGCTCCAGAGTACCCTTTCCGCCCCCGAAAAGCTGTTTGAATACTTTATCGAATTCCACGCGGATCTCCTGGAACTTTTCTGTAAACTGTTTACGCATTCCCTCATCCAGTTCTGCAATGATTCCTTTCAGTGTCTCTGCTGCCTCCACCAGATCGGTATGCTGTGCGCTTAAGAACGTGTGACGTTCCAGAATCTCTTTATATTCCTCAATCGCATTGACATTGACATTACCCAGTTTTCGGATCGCATCTTTTAATTCTGCGATCTGCTGCCGGATCACACTGCGCTCCGGCATGTCTTCCATCCGATAGGTATTCGCCTGTCCCGGTGTGACCTCATACTCTTCCCAGAGATAATTAATCTGGTTATCCTGCCGTTCTTCCAGTTTTTCTTTCTGGCTGTTCAGTCGGAAACATTCCTTGTCCATCCGGCTGATATGTGCAGACAGTTCATCCCGGCGGCTGAAGAATGTCTTATGCTGACTGTTCAGTTCTTCTTTCTTTTCCAGATACTGCTGCATCTGCGCCTCGTCTTCCTCACGGATTCGGCTGGCTTCCTGAATTGTTTTCTGAATAGACAGAATATTGTGTTCTTTTTCTTCTTTTTCCTTGCCACCCTCTTCCAGAGATTCTTGCATCTGTTGCAGTTCATCTCTCATTGCCGCTTCTTCCTGATGGATACGGCTGAGATTTTCTCCTGTAAAGCTCACTTTCTGTTCCAGCGAAACATAAGCCACCTGGATCTGGTTCAGTTCCTGACTGTAAGAAGCTTCCTGTTCCTGCAATTTTTCCAGAATTTCCTGCTGACTGTTCACCAGTGCTTCCTGTTCCTGCTCTCTGGCTGTGGAATGTTTCATTTCTTCCCGGATGGATGAACTGCTTTCCTTGATCTCTGCAATCTGTCCTTCAATCTCGCGTCCCTCTGCTTTTAACTGTCCATAGCCGATCCGCACTTCACGGATGCGTGCCTCTGCCTGGGTGATTCCCACCTTTTCTGTATTCTGACTGATCTGCAGCTGCTGTAACTGCCTGGTCATCTCTGCCAGGTCATCCCGCAGTGTATTTCTACGCTCCCGTTTATCCAGGATGATTTTCTGTATCTTTTGCAGCTCTTCTTTCAGTGCTGCCACTTTTCCTTCCAGTTCCTCTATTTCCCGACGACGTCCCAGAAGATTGCTGCTGTTTCGGAACGCTCCACCGGTCATGGAACCGCCGGGACTTAAGGATTCTCCCTCTAACGTAACAATCCGCAAGGTATGGCGGTATTTTCTTGCAATGACGATGGCGTGATCAATGGTATCCACCACCAGCGTCCTTCCAAGAAGCTGTGACAGCAGAGTTCGATACGTACTTTCGGCAGTTACCAGCGTATCGGCGATCCCGATCACACCTTCTTCTTTCAGTGCTGCGGGATTCTGGAAACTGCTGCTTCGCATATTGGTCAGTGGCAGAAACGTTGCCCGGCCATACCGGTTTTTCTTCAGATATTCGATCATGACCTTCGCGGTCTGTTCGTTATCCGTAACGATATTCTGGATACTTCCGCCCAGAGCTGTTTCCACCGCTGTTTCATATGCTTTCTCTACCTTGATCAGGTCTGCAACAACACCGTGGATCCCCGGCTGGCGATCCTTCTGTTCCATAACACGCCGGATACTGTTGCCATATCCTTCATAACGTTCTGCAATATTTCGCAGGGACTCCAGACGGGATGCCTCCCTGTGATAGGCTGTCTGTCCCTGTTCCAGTTTCTTATTCTGTTCCTCCATCTGGCTTCGCAGAGAGCCGACTTCCCGCTCCACTTTCCGGTATTCCATCTGTATACCATCCATCTGAGCGCCGATCTCTTTGCATTTTTCCTGATGTCCCTGAATGATCTCCTGCTGCTGTGACTCATCGCTTTTCAGTTTCAGGACACGCTGGCTGAGAGCCGCTTTCCGTATACCGATCTGTTCAAGCATCGCATCATAACGCTGCATCTTACCTTTGGTGGATGCCCGCTGATTCAGGATCTCGATGATTTCACTCTTACCATCCTCTATGCTCTGATTTGTTTCTTCTATATTCTGATGCAGAATCGCCAGTTTTTCTTCTGCTTTTTTCTTTCTGACAGCTGCTTCGCCCAGGCTTTCTTTCAGGGCTTCCTGTTCCTGTTCATGTCCGGCTGCTTCCTGCTGTCGGCGGTCAAGTTCCTGACGGATCGTCTGGATACGTTCTTCGTAGTGCTGATGATTCTGCTGGGCTGCGCGGATCTGTTCTTTTAACAGTTCCACACTGTTTTCCAGCTGCTGCTTTTTCAGGGCATTCTCGCTCGCCTGAGTTCTCGCTTCCTGAATCTTCGTATCCAGTTCTTCCAGTTCCTTTTCCAGACGTTCATACTCTGCTTTTGTCTGATCAAACTGTGTCTGCGTCTGTTGCAGCTCATTCTGAGAAATCTGATATTTTTCTTCTGTTTCTTTTAACTGTTCTTTGATATGAGCACTCTCCGCCAGATACATGTTCACATCCAGGATCTTCAGTTCTTCTTTCTTCTTCAGATAGACTCTGGCCGTTTCTGACTGTCGTTCCAGAGGACCCAGCTGCCTGGTAAGCTCCGACAGAATGTCTGTCACACGAACCAGGTTCTGCTGTTCCTCATCCAGTTTCTTTAATGCAGTTGCTTTTCTCCGTTTGAACTTTACAATACCTGCTGCCTCGTCGAAAAGTTCTCTTCTTTCTTCCGGTTTTCCGCTCAGGATCTTATCGATCTGACCCTGACCGATAATGGAATATCCTTCTTTACCGATACCGGTATCGTAAAACAGTTCGTTGATATCTTTCAGTCGGCAGCCGGTTCCATTTAACAGGTACTCGCTTTCTCCGGAACGATACAGTCGTCTGGTGACAGTCACCTCTTCATACTCGATGTCCAGTTTGTGATCGGAATTATCCAGAGTAATGGCTACCGATGCAAATCCCAGCGGTTTTCTGGTCTCTGTACCGGAAAAAATGACATCCTGCATATTTCCGCCACGCAGCTGTTTTGCACTCTGTTCACCCAGTACCCAGCGGACAGCATCACCAACGTTGCTCTTTCCACTGCCGTTAGGGCCTACAATGCCGGTGATACCGTTATGGAATTCAAATACGATCTTATTGGCAAAGGATTTGAATCCCTGTACTTCGATACTCTTTAAATACATACGTCACCTACTGTTTCTGTTTGTTGTCCGTGGCTTTCAGTCTGCAGATCGCACGGTATGCTGCCATCTGCTCTGCAGCTTTCTTGGTTCTTCCGCTTCCCTGTCCCATGCATTGCTCACCGATCCATACTTCCACGGAAAAGGTCTTGTCATGATCCGGTCCGCTCTCACCCAGCGGATGGTAGGAAATCTCTCCCGGGATATTTCCCTGTACCATCTCCTGGAAGATAGTCTTGCTATCAAAAAAGAGTTTTTTGTGCTCCATATCATTTAACACATATTTCAGTACAAACTCTTTTGCATTAGCAAATCCACCATCCAGATAAACCGCACCGATTACAGACTCCAGTGCATCCGAAGTTACAGAATCTCTGTGACGTCCACCTGTCATTTCTTCTCCTTTCCCCAGACGAAGAAAGCTTCCCAGTTCAATTTCTCTGGCGCAAAATGCCAGTGTCGGCTCGCATACCAGGCTTGCACGCAGTCTGGTCAGTTCTCCCTCCGGCATCTGTGGAAACTGTGCAAATAAATGTTCACTGCTTACCAGTTCCAGCACTGCATCTCCTAAAAACTCCAGCCGTTCATTACATTCGATCCGGTTCATCTTATGTTCATTGGCATAGGAGCTGTGACGCAATGCCTTTTCCAGAAGTTCCGGATTCTGAAAATGATATCCTATCCTTTTTTCCAGTTCCTTTAATTCTCTCATATTTTCTCCCGATTTTATTTTTCACATATCACCTTCGGTGATTGTATATTGCCCTGTGACTATTTCCTGTTTTGTCAGAGAACAGTTTACTCCACAACTCTCTGGATCAGATCTATCGCATCTGCCACCGTCACGATTTTTTCTGCTTCTTCCTGTGGAATCTCAATATCAAAAGCATCCTCTACTCCCAGAATAATCTGATACAGATCCAGAGAATCTGCCCCCAGATCCTCGGTAAAGGTGGTCCCCGGCATCACTTCCGAAGCATCCACATTCAGTACTTCCGCAATTATCTGCTGTAATTTTTCCAGTTCCATCTCTAATTATCCCCCTTATTATCCTGCTTCATATTCTCCTGAATCTTTCCGCAGATATCTTCTTTTGAAAATGTAATACACTGAATCAGTGAATTTTTGATCTCATTGGCTTTCGAACTTCCGTGCGCCTTGACTACCAGCCCTTTCAAACCAAGCAGAGGTGCTCCACCGTACTCGCTGGCATCAAAACTTTTGAGTGTTTCTTTTAATGCCGGTTTTACCAGAAGGGCTCCGATCTTACTGCGCAGAGTGCTCATCATCCCTGCTTTTACCTTGGAAATCAAAGTGGCTCCTACACCCTCGTACAGTTTCAGGATTACATTTCCCACGAATGCCTCACAGACTACGACATCACAGACTCCTTTCGGAATATCTCTGGCTTCCACATTTCCGATAAAGTTAATGTCTTTGCACTCTTTTAACAACGGATAGGTTTCCTTCACCAGTGCATTCCCTTTTTCTTCTTCTGCACCGATATTGACCAGACCTACCTTCGGGTTTTTCACTCCCATAACATATTCCATATAAATAGAACCCATGCGTGCAAACTGTACCAGATGAGAAGAACGGGCATCCACATTGGCACCACAGTCGATCAGCAGGGAAACACCGGTTGCTGTCGGAATCAGTGGAGCCAGAGGAGCGCGTTCCACGCCTTTGCTTTTTCCTACCAGGACCTGTCCGCCTACCAGTACAGCTCCTGTACTGCCACAGGATACAAAAGCAGAAGCTTCTTTACTTCTTACCATTCGCAGTGCCTTTACCAGAGAGGAGTCTTTCTTTTTCTGAATAGCGTGTACCGGCGGTTCTCCGGTTTCAATGATCTCAGATGCATGAACAACTTCCAGACGTTCCTTCGGATACGTATATTTATCCAGTTCTTTTTTCAGAACATCCTCCTGACCTACCAGATATACATACAGTTCAGGCTTCTCCTGCAGTGCTTCGACCACTCCTTTTACCGGTTCCTGTGGCGCATAATCGCCACCCATAGCGTCCACGGCCACTTTAATATATTCGCTCATATTTCATCCTCTTTTCCAATAAACCTGTCATATCTCTGTCCCTTTTTCTCATGGAACAAGTAACGTATAACTATCTATATGATACTAGACATTGTGTAAAAAAGCAATGAAAATGTACATAAAAGGGACTTGCCTTTCCTGACAAGTCCCCTGTTTTTCCTGTTATAAGATTTCCTTTTCTGCTACTGCATCACACCGTCAGATCCCAGATGATAACCGTCTACATCCGTATCATGTGCCATTGCACCGTTTTCCTGGAAATAATACCACTTATCTCCTTCCTGATACCAACCGGTACGGATATATCCGTTCTCGTCAAATACATACCACTGACCGTCAATTTCCTGCCAGCAGCTGGTTGGATAAGTTCCGTCCGCATTCTGATACCACCAGTTTCCATCGGTCTGCTGCCAGCTTCCGGAAGCTACTTCTTCTGTAGTCTCTTCTGTAGTCTCTTCTGCAGTCTCTTCCTGTGTATTCTCGGTTTCTTCCGGTGCTGCTTCCTGCTCAGTGATAGTAACACATTTGGTTCCGCTGGCTGTCAGCTGAACTCCGTCACCTACTGTATTGGTTACTACTACATAATAGTAAATTGTTCCGGACTCAGTGGTCGGCGGTGTATAGGTTGCTTCTGTTGCACCGTCAATAGCTGTTCCACCTCCATTGGAATCCACATTGTTCCGATACCACTGATAGCTTAACGTTCCTTCGGATACTGTGGCTTCCACAGTCAGCACATCTGCAGTCGCATGCAGATCGTACGTAACCGGATCTCCCATCTCAGAAGTGATCTGTGGTTTTTCCACACTGTCATCAATATTTGCTGCATTCAGATCCACAGTAACTTCCTCTTTTTTTGTGTCTTCACTGTTATTTCCTACCAGGATACCGATTGTATCTTTTGCTGAGCAGGCAGTCATAAGCGGCATACAACAGAGTGCTATGCCTGCAAGCAATCCCCTTTTTAATCTCATATTATCTACTCCTTTTATTTTGAAATTGTTACAATTTCTTTTCATTCCTGTGTTGTATTGTAACATTTTCATAATTATATGTCAACTGAAAGGCTTCCCCTCCTCCTTACAGCTGAGCAGTTACAAAAATGTCGTAGATTGCACAGATCGCAGTCTCAAAATCACGGTTTTCCACACCGATGATAATATTCAGTTCACTGGATCCCTGATCGATCATCTTTACATTGACATGCTTATGTGCCAGTGCTGAGAAGATTCTTCCTGCTGTACCTCTGTTTCTTCGCATACCTCTTCCAACGACCGCGATCAATGCCAGATCTGCTTCCAGATCGATGGCATCCGGTGCTACCGCACGGTGAAGACCTGAGATAATGTTCTGTTCCTTTTCTTCGAATTCACTCTGATGCACATACACAGTCAGTGTGTCAATGCCGGAAGGCATATGTTCAAAGGACAGCCCGTTATCCTCAAATACCTGAAGAACTTTTCTGCCAAATCCGATTTCAGAGTTCATCATATCTTTCTCGATATTAATAGAAGCAAATCCTTTTCTTCCTGCGATACCGGTAATCGTATATGCCGGTTTATAGCAGGTGCTTTCCACGATTACCGTACCTTTGTCCTGCGGACGGTTCGTGTTACGGATATTGATCGGGATACCTTCCTGGCGAAGCGGGAAGATTGCGTCTTCATGCAGAACGGTAGCTCCCATGTAAGCCAGTTCACGAAGTTCTTTATAGGTAATAGTTTCGATCACTGCCGGGTTCTCTACGATACGAGGATCCGTTACCAGCATACCGGAAACATCTGTCCAGTTTTCATACAGGTCTGCATGGATCGCTTTGGCAACGATAGAACCGGTTACATCAGAACCGCCACGGGAGAATGTCTTAACTCTTCCGTCATGAAGAGAACCATAGAATCCCGGAATAACTGCACGCTCGATTCCATCCAGTCTCTCAGCGAGTTTTTTATATGTCGTCTCACCGTCCAGATTGCCGTTATCTTCAAAGAAAATACATTCTGCAGGATCTACAAAGGTATAACCCAGATAATTTGCCATCACGATACCGTTCAGGAATTCCCCTCTGGATGCCGCATAGTCACTTCCTGCCTGCGCAATGAAGTTTTTCTCAATCTCTGCAAACTGTTCATCCAGTTTCAGATCCAGTCCCAGTCCGTCAATAATTTCCTGGTATCTCGCCTGGATTTTTTTGATCTTTCCTGCAATCTTTTCACCTTTTTCAGCTGCCCGATAACATTCATAGAGCATGTCGGTTACTTTGATATCTCCATCAAAACGCTTTCCCGGTGCTGACGGAACCACATAACGTCTGGATTCATCTGAACGGATGATATCACCTACTTTTTTAAACTGTTCCGCACTGGCAAGAGAGCTGCCACCAAACTTCACTACTTTTTTCATGTTTTCCTCCTCTGTGCATAACTGTACATATGCGGTTTTTCATTTTTCTCCTATTATAGATTTCTCATTTTCATATGTCAATAATAATGTCTTGCTCCAGATAGCACAAAAATCATGCTCTCGCATGATTTTTGCATAAAAACGATATACTGACTGGTTTATTTTTCCATCTCACCCTCACGGTATTTTTCAATCTGCTCATAGTTGCTTGCAAGAGCACCCGTTCCGCTTGCACCATTTGGTCCGAAACGAAATACAAATTTCAGAAGGATTGGCGTTATGATAGTCGTGATCACAACTACAATAACCACAGGTCCCAGGAAGGAAGATCCCATCAATCCGAGAGCCGATCCTTTATCAGCAACGATCAGTGCAACCTCACCTCGGGAGATCATACCGACACCGATACGGGCACACTGGTAATTCTTATATCCACACACTTTTGCACCCAGTCCGCAGCCCAGCACTTTCGTCAGTACTGCGACGATTACCAGAACAACCGTAAATCCCACAACTTTTCCGTTCATAGCCGGAAGTACAACTTTGATACCGATACTTGCAAAAAACAGCGGCGAAAGAAGCATATAAGAAATCGTATCGAATTTGGATGCCAGCCACTGTGTTCTCTGTGTCTTGGATACTACCAGACCTGCCACGAAAGCACCTGTGATATCTGCCACACCGAAGAATACTTCTGCGCAATATGACAACAACAGACAGAATACAAATACCATGATTGCATGGCGATGCAGTGGTCTGTTTGTCAGTTCTTCCCATTTTTTGTAACCATAATAGAATGCCACACCTGCAATCAGCGCAAATACAAAGAAACCTACGATTTTTAACAGTACCATACCGAGGCTTACGGAAGAGTCTGCCATACTGGTAACAATTGTCAGTGCAATAATACCCAGAATGTCATCGATAATTGCGGCTCCCAGGATCGCATTACCGGAATGAGTTTTTAATTTTCCCATCTCTTTCAGCGTTTCCACACTGATACTTACAGACGTTGCCGTCAGGATAACACCGATAAAAATATTCTGTAAAAACGCACTGGCTCCCGCATCAGAATCGATAATTCCGGGCTTGTTAAAGAAATATGCCACGGCAAACCCGCCTGCCAGAGGTACCAGAACACCCAGCAATGCGATCACAAACGAGGCTTTTCCGCTCTTCTTTAACTCGTCGATATCCGTCTCCATACCTGCACAGAACATCAGAACCACAACTCCGATCTCCGCAGCATCATGAATAAAAGTGGTCTCATGGAGAATATTAAGACAGGCCGGTCCCATCAGGAGACCTGCCAGCAATGCCCCTACCACCTGTGGCATATTGTAACGACGTGTTACCAGTCCGAGGATCTTCGTAGTAAGCAGGATCAATGCCAGATCCAGTAAAAAATTGTACGTTGTTTCCATGTTTTTTCCTCCCTGTGTTTTGCGGTTTCCATCTTCAGGTCAGAACCGCACTGTTGCCTACTATAGCATTTTTACACCGGAAAGACAATATTTTTTTAATAAAATTTTAATATTTATCTTACCGCTCAATGGAGGTTTTCCAGTTCTTTCATTCGTTTTCTCCGGCGCAGACGTTCACCGCTTTTATTATATACAAAGAACGATTCCACCAGCAGTTTATTAAAGGGACCCAGCTTGTCTTTGGTTGTTTTATCGTACCGGGTTCCGCCACAGGTAATATAGGAAACACTTTTTACATATTTGATCAGATCCGATTCACAGCGGATATTATCCGGCAGTTTGGTGTACGCCATTCCGATACATTCCAGTCTGTGGGCATCGCTTCCCCCAAATCCTGGTTTATGATACTTTCTTGCCAGTTTTCTGGCCTTTTCGTTCACTTCTTCTGATTCGCAGGCATTGAAAACTTCCACAAAGTCGAACTGTTCCATCAGACTTTTCAGACGTTCTTCGTGAAACTTCCTTCTCGCCTGAGTTTTGATCAGACTGAGGTATTTTTCTCCGTATGGATGCGCCGGTCCGACAATTCCTCCGTATTTGTGTACCACCATGATCAGAATCTGAGCCGGCAGACCGCGCAGTTCAAGAAGTTTCAGCTTCACTCCCTCCGGCATGATCACCAGCATATGTCCACAGTCGATCGTATCATATTCCACACCTTTTAAAACCACGAAATCTGTATGATTCTTTCCTTTGATGGAATCTCTCCATTCCCGGTAACCGTCATAAGAGTTGTGATCAGACACCAGCATCCCGCCGAATCCCTTTTCTTTCAGTTTTTTGATATATTCTTCGATCATGACTTTTCCATCCATGGAACCTTCTTTGGTATGGCAATGCATATCGAACTTCATATACCCTCACCCCTTTTCGTACAGTTTTCATAACGACCTGTCTTTTTGCACTTTCGCAGATAGTTATTACTAATTTCTTTACAGATATTATAACCTTTTTCGTACGCAGTTACAAATTATAATTATAAAATTTTCACCGAAGGTGATTTTAAATGCATTTTTGCTCGTAACTGTGAAGTTACTGAACAGTTACAATTTATGAACAAAATGTATGCGATCACCATATATTCGCATGGTTTCTTCATTTCCGCATCGGGTTAATATGCCGTCCTGCAGCGATCAGGAGAAGAACGGAACAGCCCAGTTGTACCAGAATCGACAGTTCTACCATATGTTCCACCCCAAAGGAATGGCTGTAATCTCCAAAATAGCCACACAGCCGTACCAGTCCATAGGCGTTGGTTGTCTGCTGTCCGATCAGTCCATAAAGCGTGACTGCCGGATTGAAATACAGAAGATAAACCAGCCCGCCAAGCCGGATGCCTGTAAAGTCTTCCTGGTACATTCCCTGCATCTGCTGAATATAGCCGATTCCAAACAGGATACCCACCGTTCCGAGCACCAGAAGTACCACCGTCACATAACTTAAAATCACCGCAACCGTAGTTTTTCGCATGATCGCCGAATAAAAGATACCGATACTTCCTATAAATATACCAGTGATGACAAGATTCAGGATCAGCTGAAACAGATTTACCAGGGTAATTCCTCCATAGATCAGCACCAGTCCTATTACAGGAAGTGTCGAAAAGGAAATAAGGAAAATCAGGCAGAGAGAAGATTCCAGTTTTCCCAGAATAATTTTCCAGGGACTCAGATGGGTGGTGAGAAGCAGATCCAGGGTCTTTCTCTCACGTTCCCCCGCAATGGCACCTCCTGCCAGTGCCGGGATCAGTATACAGATGGCAAGGAACAAACCATATCCCATCAGGACATAGCACTGGATCGGAAAACGGTACTGCAGGATCGTCATATAATTTTCTCTTCCGCTCAATCCCATCTGTGCGATCAGGGCAAACAATCCCAGAACCAGATTCACGCCAAGAATAATCCAGGCACATTTCATATTTCTTGTGTAACGTTTCATTTCATTTTCCAGAACCGGATTCTTCCTCATACTGTCATTCCTCCCTGTACCGGATCTGTAAGATGGAAAAATACAGATTCCAGATTATTATGTTCTCTTCGAAAAGAAGTTACCAGCACCTTTTGCTCCACCAGTTGTCTCAGAAGCTGCGCCTCTTCTTCCCTGCTTCCGGTAAAAAGAATGGAAATCATATTTTTATCGATTGCTATTCTGGATACCAGTGGGTGCCGGTTCAGCAGGTGAACGGCAGTCTCCAGATTCTGATATACCTCGATCAGGATCGGATTAGAACTGTCGATAGATGTCATGATTTCATCGATGGGGCCTTCCAGTACCATTTTCCCCTGATGGATAACTCCGATATTGCTGCACATATCTGCCAGATCAGACAGAATATGCGAACTGATCAGCACCGTATATCCCTCTTCACACAAACTCCGCAAAACTTCTTTAAAGATCCTCCTTGCACCCGGATCCAGTCCGGATGCCGGCTCATCCATCACCAGAAGCTGTGGCCGGTGAATCATGGCACGGGCAAGACAGAGCCTCTGCTGCATCCCTCTGGATAATTCATCTACCATACGGTCTTCAATATGAAAGAGCTGTACCCGTTCCAGCACCTCCGAAGCCCTTAATCGTCCCTCTTTTTCATCGATTCCATAGGCAGCCGAATAAAATTCCAGATATTCCATCACCGTCAGATTATCATAGACACCGAAAAAATCCGGCACATAGCCAATCTTACTTTTTAAGACGCGTGTCTCCTTTTCTGCCCGGATACCATCGATCCACACTTTTCCTGAAGTCGGCCGCAGTAATCCGGATATGATTCGGATCGTGGTCGTTTTTCCGGCACCGTTTGGTCCCACAAATCCATACAGCTGTCCATGCCCGATTTCCATATTCAGTCCGTCCAACGCCGTTACGTGAGGATACCTTCTGGTCAGACTTTCAATCTTAAGCATCCGGGTTCACCACCTTTCCTGTGATCTGCAGACAGGGAAGTGTACAGTTTTTATCCGTCACATCCATGTCGTCCGCCACCTGATAGCGAACCCGCAGCGTCCCATCTGCCGACAGATATTTTTCCAGTTCCGTCCTGTCAAACACTTTTTCCCATTTCGAAATCGTCTCATATTCTCCACTGGACCAGCAATAAAAAGCAACCTGCCCACGAAATGATTCAAAATATTTCGGATCATCATATTCCGGTTTAAAGAATTTTATTCCTGTAATTTCTCCCAGTCCGGAAAGATCATAGTCAAGGACTGCATCCTGTCCGTACATCAGATTCGTTCCCGCGGTCGCACTTCCACTTTCCACAGACGCCAGCACTTCTCCGTTCGGACAGAATATGGTTCCCTCTTCCTTTTGCCAGCTGATATCCACCGGCATATAAAACTGCGTGATTCCGTCTACTTCATAACCGGAATTCATCTCAAAAGAAGTATCACTGTTGGAAATCGTTCCGAGGAGGCAGACACCTTCGATTTCTTTCCTTTGTGCATCCCATATCTGCTCCGTCACGGCGTTCACCGCATAATCCGGATACTCTGTATCTTTCAGATCCAGATATTTTCTCAGAATTTTTTCCAGGCCTCCATTTCCATAGGAATGGATTTTTTCGGAAAAAGTACCTTCTTCTCCCGGTTCCAGATCTCCCAGAAATACGATACGGTTCGTGAGTACAAGAATCGCATTCTCGATTCTGTATCCTGTAGGGTTCTTCCATCTGCCTTCGATATGCTCATTGTCCCCGGATGCATGGATCTGTATTTCTTCTTCCGGTGATACTGCATGATCCCTGTTCAAAAAGAATGCATTGCCTGCAAACACCGGCAGCCTGCTGAATGTCAGTTTGTAACAGTCTTCTTTTTCATAGATTTCCACTTTATCCGTGATATTTGTATTGACATTTTCTGCACTGTATCCGCTTTCTGAAGGCATTGTCAGATGATAACTTTTATCCAGATACAGCTGATATGTATTGTTATATGGCGCCTGCACACCCAGCTGCAGCGTTTCTCCCCAGATATGATCCTGCTGGGTATACATCCGTCTCATGGTAAGAACCGGGGCAGTCAGTCTGGTGCCGGTTCCCAGCAAAGCTACAATACCAAGGAAAAGAACAGAAAGCAGTGTAACTCCTGACCAGAAATATTTTCTTTTTCCCTGTTTTTTCAGGATCAGGTACAGTCCCGGTCCTGCCAGACAGGCATAAAAAAGAATCAGTATAAAATATTTGATCAGACTGGGGCGTTTTCGTACTGGAATCTGACTGGTGTCATAGCCGGTATATACAACATAGCCCCATTTTTCACTGAGCCTGTCAAAAAATGTTGGTCGTGATTCTCCATTCAGAAAATTCTCAAATACTTCAAAAAAATCCTGCCCGTCTTCAACAGTAAGCAAGATACCTCCTTCCTGCTGCCAGCGATGGAGCGTCACCCACTGTTCTCCGGAAATCGCAGCCTCCGGTCCGATCAGCAGTGCATCCAGTTGACCCAGATCTTTCCAGCTGTCCGGAATCTCCGATGGATCCATCTGATAAACAGACACAAAAATATCACCCATGCCTTTGGTAGTTTCCTCAGAAATCTGTATCCCGTCAAGCTGTTGCACGTCTTCCGGCTGTGCTCCTATAACTCCGATCAGTGCAATGTCCTGGTTTGCAGAAAAGTTCTTACTCAGTGATGCTGTCTGTACTGTTCGGGACCCATCTTTCAGATACGCCTGTACTGTACCATTAGCCCATGGAAAGGTCAGATAAAACGTTTCCTGCCGTGTTTCCCCTGCAGCGAGTGCTATATTTTTCTTCCATACGCACACTTTACTTCTGGTATAGTCCATATCATTGCCGATCATCGTCAGACTCTCTCCCAGATCAGATTCCTGATTGCCGGCAACCGGCACTTCCATCTCCAGCTGTCCTTCAAACGCTTCCCCATGATTTGTCAGTGTTGCCGTAACCGGCAGGCAGGCATCACTGTTTCCCGCCTTGCCGTTAAATCCCCAGTTTAATGTTATCTCAATGTCGTTCTCCGGCTCATCTTCTGCCCATACCAGGCAGGGCAGCAGCAAGATCAGCAGTACCAGTACTATTCCCCGGATATGTTTTCTCATGTCTGTCTCTCCTTTGTCTGTTGCAACGGAAGCCATACAGAAAATACCGTTCCGTCAAGATCACTTTTCACCTGTACGTCTCCGCCATGAAGCACTGCGATCTGATGAACGATAGCCAGCCCAAGACCGGTTCCTCCCGTATTCTGTGAACGCGACTGTTCCACCCGGTAAAACTTCTGAAATAATTTTTCCAGATCTTCTTTCGGGATCACATACCCATAGTTGATCACCTGTACCAGAACATGTTCATGTACCACTTTTGCTGCCACACGGATGATTTTTCCGTCTTTTCCATATTTGACCGCATTATTCAGAAGATTTTCAAAAAGGCGTGCCAGCAGATTGCCGTCCCCCTCCATGGGAATCCCATGTTCCACGCAGCTGAACTGGGCTTCCAGACCGTTTTTTTCAAAACTTGGCCACGCTTCATCCAACAACTGTTCCAGTAGTTTCTGCAGATCCAGTTGCTCCAGATGCAGACTCATCTCCTTATGTTCCATCTTCACAAAGCCAAAAAGTTCGTTCGTCAGCTGTTCCAGATGCAATGCTTTCCGGTATGCAATATCAAGGTACTGTTGTCTGGTCTGTTCATCCAGATCAGGTCTGCTCTTCACCCAGTCCAGATAACCGATCACCGATGTCAGCGGTGTACGCAGATCGTGAGCCACACTTGTCACCAGATCATTTTTGGTACGTTCCGATTCCCGTTCCCTCTCCATCAGATCCTTTACATGGCGTTCCATCTGGTTCATATACCTGGCAATTTCTCCGAATTCGTCCAGATTCTCTACGGGAATCTCCTGATCCAGATTTCCGTTTGCAATATCCCGCATGGCACGTTCCAGCATCCGCACATAACTCATATATTTGTGGATCAGGGCGTAAAAAGTAAACAAAAAAGTAAGCGCTCCGCAAACCCCGAGAATCATCAGGCGATAACCGGGATACAGCCCGTCCGGTCCCAGCATGGCACTTCGATATCCCATATAACGCAGCTTTCCTGCCACTTTGTAGATCAGAAACGCCATCACAACTTCCACGATTCCGGTAGCTGCCAGGCTGATGATCGTATACCATGCGATTCTTCCTTCGAATGTCTGAATCCATCTACTGCTCAATTTTATATCCAACCCCCCAGACTGTCGTAATGATCTTATCGGTTCTGGTATCATCCTTCATCTTGCCACGAAGCCGACGGATATGTACCATAACGGTATTATTGGCCTCATATACCTTCTCATTCCATACTTTTTCAAAAATCTCATCCGTACTGAACACCCGACCCGGATGAGAAGCCAGAAGATACAGAATGTCAAATTCGATTGGCGTAAGCTTAATACTCTCTCCATCCACAAATACCTGATGTGTTTCCTTGATAATAGTCACGTGATTCAGACGGATCGTGCTGTCCTCAGCCCCTTTCTTTTCATTCGCCGGATTCAGATCCCGGTAACGCCGAAGCTGTGACTTCACTCTTGCCATCAGCTCCAGAGGGTTGAAGGGTTTTGTCACATAATCATCCGCCCCCGTCGTAAGCCCAACGATCTTATCTAACTCCTGTGTCTTTGCGCTGACCATGATAATCGGCACGTTATGCTTCTCCCGTATCTTCCTGCACATCTCAAGCCCATCCATCTTCGGCATCATAATATCCAGCAACACCAGATCAATCTTCTCACGTTCCATAATCGCAAGTCCCTCAAGAGCATCCCCACTCTTAATTACCTGATACCCGTCACTGATCAGATACAGTTCCAGCAGATCTGCAATTTCCTGCTCATCATCCACAACTAAAATTCTGGTTTCTTCCATCTTATATTTCCTCCATGTCCCCTTATGTATTTCTCAGAATCTAACTTTAAAATGTAACTCTTCCACAGTTCATCTCACAGTCTCTCTCCTGCCAGACAGTTACTTCCGACTCCTTTTTTCTGTACTCCATCGGGCATTCGTTCACCCATTCCCCTACAGTGTACCACCATCCACTCAACAAAGTCCTTACCAAAAACTTAAAATCTCACAAACCTTTCCCAGACAGAACCACCAAACTCCGCCCCCACCGGCAAGTACCACTGCCAAAAGCTTCAACCTTCCATCTTACCCATAAGCTGCAAGAACGGACTTTAGATCGTGTCTAAAAAATCATTTCCGCAATCTGCAAGCCCCACTTTGCAGTATATTTTACCCTCATT
>OGDN01000616.1_pt1 | contig 70604 bp, 109 predicted proteins | sample 1570271 | NCBI WGS metagenome assembly OGDN01 (sample SAMEA4384481, study PRJEB24528) | human gut metagenome | reverse complement strand
AATTCACTCCAGGTGTTGTTTTTCCAGCGGTACACGGTAAATTCTGCACCCGAAAGAGCTTCTTTTGTCTCTGCATCCATTTTTTTCACTACAAGATCTCCTACTTTGATAAGACATTAATGATGGTAACTTAAGATAGGAGATAAGTCAATGCGTATAATAGGCAAGGATAGCTATGTGCCAGAATATAAAACGAGAACATATAGAGGATTTAAAGTTAGAAAAGAATGTGGCGGCTGGTGTACAAACATTGACGGCGATAATAATATTTATAAGTCTTTTTATTCGGCGTATAATGCGATTGATAAATATTATGGAAACCGGGATGGTTATAACAATATGGCTCAAGTGAAGGCAGGCATAAAAATAATTGGTCAAAAAGAATAGCTTGAGAAAAATAAGAGGGGTTGTACCAGTAACGGTATCCCCTCTTATCCATTTTGAATTATTTATGTATGAGATATTCCTGCAGATCATCCCGTATCTGTTTCATACCATCAATCCCGTTTCCTGTAATCTCATGATTGACGATAACGAGTAACGTCTTGAGAATCATCTGATTTGATGCCTCAACCTCGATCAGCCTCTTATTGTCGTTGTCAAGAAGCTGGTCGTGTTTACTGACTTTAGCCTTAAGCTCATCATTTGGCTTTTTAGCTTCTTTAACAACTTTCCATAATCCCCACAGAGCTGCTACAAATGAACAAAACCAGATGATCTGTGTGGATGTGATTGTAAATTCAGTCATTATTATGTGTGATCTCAGCGTCTCCGTCCGAGCTATTCCCCTCTATAAATTTTTTGAATCCCTGATGCATACCGGTGGACGCTAATCCCATCAGAGCACCGTAGACAATATTTTCCACAGTAATGCCGCCAACTGCCGCGTTTAGGATTGCTCCTGCCACGGCAAGAACTACAGGAATATCGTCATTCGGAAGCCAATGGAACAGGCTCGCGTGCTTGATAATGTATCCAAGTACAAGGCAAGCCACAACCACAACCACCACAAAATGTTCAGTTAATACTGTATAGTCCATACTTACGCCTCCTTATCTGTCTGAGTTGTTTTCGCTGCTTCCAGTTCAGCAGCATACTTGTCATACTCATTCCAGATGTCGTTCTCGAATTTGTCAACAACAACATCGATATCATTTTTATTGGCACGATACTTTCTACCGTTGTTGATGTAGCGATTGACAATTGGAACGTCTGGATGTTTTGCATCCATATTGGCGTCCATAGACACAACGGTCTCGCCGTCAACTGTGATGATTCCAGAATAATGAATGTCCTTTGTGTAAGTTGCTTCTACTGCCATAGTTTTGTCCTCCTAAAAATTAATTTGTATCTCCAGAGATATTATCTCTCATGGATTCAAGTTCACTTCTTAGATCCGCAACCTCTATTTCAAGGTTCGATCTTCTTTCTTTTTCGAGCTGTAGCTCATGCGTTATTACCGCAATCAAATTGGTATATACCATACTATAAGTATCAATATAGCTATCCTCAGTGTTCTTCCTGTCGTGGTGTACCAGATCCAGCTCGTCTTCTCGGATTCCGAGTTCTCGCATGGCTTCTACGACATCCTGTGCGACGAATCCATAACAAATGCGCCCATCACCGTCAATCATCCGATACTGAACTGGTTTTAAGCGATCGAACAGCTCTGAATGAATATCCGTCTTATTGATCTTGCTCTCACCGAGTGGAAATATGTTTGTTTTGGCGCGGCGATCGGATGTGACCTGTGGGGAGTTTTTAACAATCAAACGCTCCCATACTCTTCCACTATCTCCTAACATAATCTTTTCGGAGTACGCCTTGGTCGGTGCGAACGCTCCAGTATACACTCCTCCAGACCAGCCACAGCCATAAAATTCGACCTCTGCCTGATAACCTTTCTTCTTTGATTCAAGAATAATGCTACCGTTACCAATATCGAAGTTTGCTTTGTTGTTGGCATCCGAGTAAGTATTTACAACAAAAGAATCGTCAACAGCTCCGGCTATACAGCTTCCAGAAGAACTTGATGTCTCCAATACAGATTCGTGGACACCTTTAATATCTACATATTCGCTCTGGATTGACAGAGCCGCATTGCCGGATTTTGTTTCAACCAAAATCTTACCGACACCGCCACATAACTCAATAACTGCATCTTTTGCGTTCTTTCCAAGCTGTATCAACTTATCACCATAATATGCGAGTGTCGTTCCTGCCCGGTTAAGAATCTCAAATGCTGATGCTGAAATCTTAGTCCGATAGCCAGACCAAGATCCGCTGGTTTTATTACCAACTTCCAATCCGGTCCCATCAGTAAACTGCATAAAGTTGGTGGCTGTTTTTGCTGCTTGTAAAGGATTCGCATTAATTGAACCAGATGGTAAAGAAGCTAATTTGGTTGATGTCCACGTCACTGTATATGGACCAGAACCTTGAGTATAGTTAAATACTCTCAGCTGTCCATACGGTTCATTTAATCTTGTTATAAGGCCCCACGTTGAAGTAGTCTTTTTATAAATCCATAACGACCATCCGCCTGAAGATCTTAGGAAATCCAATCCAGGATCTGAGTTATTTGCAGCGATAAAACTAAACTGGACATCTGTTGTCTCAAAACCTCTGCCACCAAGTTTAAATGTTGTTGGATGATTTGCATACCAACCTGTGATCTTTATTGTAGCAAATTCGACATAAAGATTTGACTCACCGTTTCCATTTACCGTATGCACTACCTGATTTGCGTCCTTACCTGCAGCGCCCTGTGGGCCTTGAGGACCCGTTGCGCCGGTTGCACCTTTATCTCCCTGAGGACCTTTATCGCCTTTTACACCTTGAGGACCTTGTGGTCCCTGAGGACCAGTTGCTCCTTTATCCCCTTTATCACCTTTGGCTCCAGTATCACCTCTTAAGCCTGTTATATCAACACAAATGACATTTGCAATATACCATTTAGTTGTGATATTGTTTGTCTGCTGTTCTATCTGAAAATATACGCTTCCTTTTGATTTTCCTGATGGACAAGTGAAGTTATATGTCGCTTCCTGCCAACTGTTACCAAGATCTTTGATTGATGTCGGCGCCACAATTGTATCGTAAGGTTGTCCAGACGTCCGCGTTATGTACCATATGCCGGAGTTCAATTCGAGGGAACCCGTTATCCGCTTTCGGTGAACAGTTATGCGATACTGGTGTCCCGGAAATACTGGAAAAGCTGTTGAGCTATTTTGATGATCTCTGCTATCAAGTATATTAACTGCCGCGCCATTTGGAGCTGTGACACTTGTATCAATCCTTGTTATCTGAGGCTTTCCTGACTCAAATAGCGGATTTACCCATAGATTTGTACCATTTTTTCCATCTTCTCCAGTGGCTCCCTTATTGCCATAAGCGCCAATAACCCTTTTAGCTGTATCATTTGTGGTGTTATTTGTATATGTAATGGTTTCATAATTCCACAAATACTTATTTGTTTCAGTCATCGTTGGCACAGTCGTTGACCATGTCGTAGGAGCCGATGAATTCGAGGTTGAAACAGCATAATGCTCCGTTATGCTCTTGATACCATTTCCAGTTGGACCAGTTCCTCCAGTAGCACCTTTGTTACCATATACACCGATAACTCGTTTTGTTGTGTCTACAGTTGTCCCATTTGTATAAGTAATTGTCTCGTAGTTCCAGAGATATTTATTGCTCTCTGTCATTGTCGGAACCGTAGACGACCATGAGGTAGGAACAGTCGAATTTGACGCGGAGACTGCATAATGCTCGGTAATACTCTTAATACCATTTCCGGTTGATCCGGTATCACCTTTATCCCCTTTACTTCCCCGATCACCGTATGATCCAATGATGCAAGGCGCAGTTGTACTCGCCACGGTTCCGTCGGTATACTTCACAACCTCATAATTCCAAAGATACTTCTTAGCCGCAGACACCGACTGGACAGCTGTTGTCCATCCACTCGTCGCCGTTGTAACTCCGCTGGAAGATGCCGTTGCCAGGTAATAATTGACTACTGATCCAATACTCTTTCCATTGGTGCCATTTGCACCATTGGTTCCCATACGGCTAACGCTATATATTGTGGATGTCGTATTGTCAGAGTAGCTAAATATAGTCCTCACCCACAGATATTGTCCGGATGAAACTGTTGGTATAGATCCAGACCAAGTACCGGTCGGAACTGTTGTTCCAGACGTGCTTGCCTGATACGTAATCGCAGTCGATTTAATTCCTTTACCTGTATCGCCAACCAAGTCGTCCGGATGCGGCGTCCATTCTGTCGCCTTCGTTCCCTTTTCGAGTTTGACATTTGTGATGGCAATATCTCCGGACGCATTACTAAAGCTAAATGATAACGTTCCACCATCAACTGTTGCTGTTGATACTATCTGTGTCGTATACTGCTTATAGGCCGTACTTAATGATATGTCTTCGCCGTAGTCCGCAAGAGATCTCGATGGTTGTATTTTTTGCCCAGCAACCGATGCTTTTGCAATAAACGAAACTGTGTATGTTGTATTTGCAACCCATACCTTTTCGACATTCCAATATATCCGTTTTCCAGAAACAGGAATTACCGTTAAAACCTTGCCGTAGGCAGAATCATCAACAATATTTATCGTCACATCTTCAGCGACTATGTGTTTTGTCCCATCACTCAAGTTACTGTTTCTGACTAGATTCCACCCAAAGCCAGCTCCCTGATTAGCAACTGCAAATGAGAATTTCTTATAGATCGTAACCCCATCGACAATCACAGGGACACTTGCCTCACATGCTACAGAAATCACAGCAGTTGTCTTGAATGTAATTGTCGGAGATGCCGTTCCGTTATTTGAAACCGATGCGGAAATGCCAGTTGGGCATGAAATTGTACCAATTGTAACCTTCGAACACCGAATATTACCCTGATAGGCCATTGCTTGAGTCGTACAAGCGGAACCAATTGGTGCTCCAGACGTATTTCCCATAAAAGTATAGGTTTCACTCGTCAATACTGCAGAATATGCATCCGTAATATCGGCAATTGTAACCTGGCATGATGCTTTAGCCGCCATTTTGAATTTTCCTCTCTTTCTTCATTACTCAAGCTGGCATGTATACGAGCCAATATTCGTGATATCATCTGCCGTTACGGTGATGCTTCTTGCCGTAGCTTTTGCAGTAGTTGAATTACCGACATACCATCTAATTGTTCCGAGTGATCCACAAATACCGCCATCTGTGATTTCCTGCTCAACCCCACCTTTGAAAACGTGAGCGGTGAGAGCTGTACTTCCTCGACTGTTTTTAAAGGTAAAACCATTACTTCCGGTAATACTTATGACAATTCCATCCTTGCCAGCGGCTCCAGTTGCTCCGACTTCACCCTTCATTTTTGACCACTTATATGCAGTAACAGTAGTCGGATCATTTTTGTTGAAATCAACACAAATGCCAATATATTCGCCACTATCTTCTCCCTCATTTCCAGTAAACGTTTTACCGGCATCGTTCGAATATTTAATGTGCAAATATGAGGTTTTACCATCAGCACCCGTCGATCCTTGGATTCCCTGTTTTCCCTGCTCTCCCTGAATTCCCTCAAGACGATGCCATGTATACTTTTTCGGATCTGTTGAATCAGCCTCTGTAAAATCTGTATAAGTCCCGATGTATGTATCAGCTATCTCACTCATCTGACTCGATGCTGTTGGATTTGCAACTGAGCTGTATTTAATATGGAAATAAGTTGTCTTTCCATCTTTTCCAGGTTCTCCCTGAATTCCCTGTTTTCCTTGCTCTCCCTGAATTCCCTGCAGTCCCTGTGGGCCTTGATCTCCTCTAATTCGTGCCCATGAGTAAGATTTAACAGTTGTTGGGTCGTCAACCTCGAAGTCAACATATGTTCCAATGTAGGCGCCCATAGTTTCTCCATTCTTTGATGTGAATGTCTTTCCGCCATCATCTGAATATTTAATATGAAGATATGAGGTCTCACCATTTGCTCCATTCTCACCAGGGATTCCTTTTTCGCCCTGCTTTCCTTGAAGCCCCTGAAATCGGTACCACCTGTATTTTTTCGGATCGGTGGAATCATCTGATATAAAATCGACATAGGTTCCAATATATGTATCAGGTGTTTCGCTGATCTGACTTGATGACGTCGGGTTTGCAACTGAACTGTATTTAATGTGGAAATATGTTGTCGCGCCATCTTTACCATCTTTGCCCGCAACTCCCTGATCTCCTTTCGGACCTACCGCGCCAGCCTTGGCAACCGCGAATGAGAATTTCTTGTAAATCGTGATACCATCGACCACGATTGGAATGGTCGCTTCACATGCCGAGCTTATTGTCACCGTTGTTTTGAAAGTTATTTTGACAAGAGATGTGTTGTTATTTGTTACTGTTGTGGATATACCTGTTGGGCATACAATTGCAGACTGGGTTACTGATACTTTCGAGCATTGATTCTGTCCGCAATATGCCGCGACTTCTGTCGAACAAGATTGACCAGCAGCAACGCCAGAAGTACCTCCGATGAATGTATATGTCTCACTCGTCAATACAACAGAATAAGCATCAGTAACATCAATTACCGTAATTTGATCAGAAGCTTTGATGAGAGAGTTTAGGATAAATTCGCATTTAAGTGTAACCTTGTTTTTAATGTCATCTGGTGCCAATGAGAATGTAAATCCATCACTTCCGATTCTCGAATCATTTGCAGCTATTGCCGTAAACGAAGTTTCATTGAATTTCTGCATAGACCATCTAATGCTAACTGTGCTGTTTCCAAATACAGTTTTAAGACGGCTAATGGAAGTGATTCTCTCTGTTCCATGGTAAATAACTGATGTGAGCACCATCGCCTGCGTGTCATTTTTGAAAATGTTTCCCCTAGACGATTCAATCGAAAGGCTTGTTGTTATTTCCTGTCTTACTTTATTGATATCATTCTGGATGCCATTGATGACATCGACTAAGTTATCACCATCTTCTGGCTCGTCTGGATCTGGATCAGAACTACCGCTTACACCAAACGAGATACTTTTTGCAGAAATTGCAAGCTGATATTCTCCATTTTGATTTTTGTAATACTTCAGGTAATTTGCCTTATCACCAATCGCCAGCTGACCCTTTGTATCCATATAGATACCTCTGGTCGTGTTATCAGCACTATTTTTTACTCCAGAATATAAAGAATCCTCGGTGATATGGAAACCACCAATGGTAGCTCCAAATGCAACGAGATCTTTTACATCAATTTTAGTAGCCGTGATAGATTTTGCCTGAATAACACTACCATGAATGCTGTTATATTCTGTTTGTTGAGTCTCAACACTTTCACCATTCGTATTGAGTTTATAATAGAGACCATCCGATCCCTTGATAACAAGCTTATCAGCAACAATAGTATTACCTTCGATTAAATCGCCTTTAATCGTGACACCGACCAATTCTCCTGTAATTGTCTGGTCTCCGATAACAAGGTCTCTGATAATACCAGATGTGGCGTAAAACTGCTCGATTGCAGCTTTCCCGATGTTCGAGAAATCAACATTTGCAAATTTGGTATCAAGATTTTTAATCGTCGCGTCCGTTGATTCGAATTTCTCAGTAGTTAAATCTTTAAACTCGCCATATGTAGCTTCAAGATTATTTACTTTAGCATTAGCCGCATTTAAATTCTCAATACTCGCATATTTAATATCGGCTGCTTCTGCCGTAAGCATTTTCGCCTTAACATTCTCGATCTCAGCAGAATTAGCAGTTAATTTCCCATCAACTTCAATATTCTTTGCTTTGAGATCATCGATTTCCGCAGCACTTGCCGTAAGTTTCTCCTTGATTGTCACATTATCTGCTGTAAGATCATTGATTCTGGCAATCTCTGCTTCAAGCTCTTTCGTGTTTACTTTATCGGCGATAACTATTTCAAACTCTGAGATCTTGCTACCCATCTCCTTGACATCTTTATCACTTGCCGATGGAGAGGAAATATTTCCAGTAACCAGGGCAGTGTGATTCTTAATCGTAACGATTACCCTGTCGCCGTCCGACAACACTGTAGTTGCAGATATCGGAGTCAATAAATCTGACCCATCAAGACGAACATAGTTTTTATTGTCGTATTTGACAATTGTTCCATAAGCACTCGACTCGGTAAGTTTTTGTTCATCATTGCTGGTAACCTTGACGAGTTGATCTATAAGATCACTTGATAGAATCACAATGTATCACCTCCATAATTTAGTTGTAAAAACAGCTTTTTCTGTTACTGGACATCCAGGCTCACATTTAATTGTCTGACTAATTACCTTTGCCTTAATATTGGTGAGTTTTGCTCCCTTATAATCAAGTCGGACGCAATCCCTAATTCGAACAGGGCAATAGCCATGGGTATATGTCACTGTGCATTCCAACGAAGACAAATCTCTAAGCAATTGTTCGGCGTATTCATTGATCTGATTTTTTGTTGGATTACCGATCAAATCCGGATTACTCACCCTATGTACTATTTCTCTTCCACGACTCACTGTCGATGTAGGGCTGTTTGGATCATCGTTCACCACTCTGGCATAATACTTGTCATACCCTTTAGAATAAATAACCTCAACCACATTCGGAATTCCATATAGATCTCGATCAATACTGATATCTGGGTATAGAATCGAGCTGTTTCCGTCGTCGTATGTCCATACGGGCTGAAGTGATGCTGTGTCCTGATTCGGTGCAAATAAAATACGCCCTAACTCATCTAAGTCAAAGGAATACTTTGCATTAGAGATTAAAGCGCTTATATATGCCAACCATGTTTCATCTGTTTCGGCGACAAAGTTTGAAAATAATGGTTCTGAGTTGGTTGCCGCAACTACTGGAGCTCTCGCATGTGTCCTAGCAAGTCGATAGCCATTTTCCATAATATTTTCGCCTTTTAATAAGAAGAAACCTATCGGTGGCTTATTTTCTTTAAGTTCCATTAATGGTGTATAAGCATCCACCGATATATCCTCTACCCTTCCATCAAACTTTAATGATGGCGTTTGGACTAAGAATGTTCCCAATGGATGCTTATCTTTAAAACCATTTTGAATTGTAACGAGATATGCTCGAATATAGCATTCCCCAACCGATTCCGTCATATCAATCGAAGCTGACCCAAGAGTCTCAGCCGATGTATCACGCGTTATTAAACATGATTTCACCGTGCGTATCCTCTCGGTATCTTTCCATGTCCCTGGGTCAACGATATAATACTCAAATGATTGCTGCATCGATGCGGACCAATCAACCATATTCAGATACCTCCCTCAACTCGCGTGATATCGAGTGTTACTGGAATCGTAAGTACTTTGTGTGTCTGGCTGAATGAAACGGAAATATTTGCCCAGTATCCGCTTCCGGATGGTTCTCTTACATATACATCACCCATCCAGATCGCAAGTCTCCGTATAGCATATAGAGTATCAACATCTGATTTCTCTATCTCGACTTTCCAACTCGCAGTCTCGCCGAGCTGTGTGCCATAGTAACTCACAGGTCGTTTTCTTCCCTGATACTTTATAAGCGAAACATCGGCGCTGTGATTATCAGACACGTCGATATTATATGGCAGTCTTAAAAGAGATCCAGACCATGGTTTCTCGCTTGTCTCTTTTCCGTCAGTAACGTCAAATTCCCGCCACTCCTCATCCCATTGAATAATGACTGCTTTCTCATTCACCGGATAGCCAGGCATATCCGTATAACTTACAGCCCCTGTCGAAGTGCTTGTCGCCACGATACGATATCGAGCATAATCGAGTGCCGGATGCGGATCAGTAATGTAAGTATTCTTGCCATTTGCAATTCCAGTTGCTAGTTCTGTGAACGAACCATCGAATTCACGTCTATATACAGATAGTGTGGTGCCTGACACCGGCTTACCAGTTTTGGCAACCCTCGCGCAAAAATATACAGTTGATCCATTTAATCTTCCAGAGTACACTGTTTCACCAGTTGTTGTCACCGCTCCATTCACCGACGTTCCATCAATTGTCGAAATTTTAGTTGTCGTTGGAGTATATGCTGACCCATTTTTTGTAACCTCATAATATTCATAAGGGTAATACTCGCAATATGGGCGTATATACGCAGTCAACGTGTCTTGGTTTATTCCAATTTCAGCACTCGGCTGGTAGGTTTCATCTTTCCAAGCGACCAGTATGTCAACTGATGATGTTGCGGTAAGACCAGAATTCATAGAAGCTATGCATGAAATTGTATAAGTAATATTATTTTCGAGGTCTATGTTTCCTGCTGAGAAAGCAATAGTAAGCTGATCCGTTGTATCAAAGTATTTTGAATAAATCTGCTCGCCTTTACTTATCATCTTCGAACAGCCAGCTTCGTCAACCGTCTCATATGCACTTTTTGTGGTTATTGTCAGATAATAGCCGATCGGTGCCTGCGTCTTAGGACCGGTCAGTCCTTTAAGATAAAACGGAAACGAAGTAATCTCATCAAGCGCTTCACCTTTTGAGTTTGTTATATTTAAAGACATGGTCGGTGGCGTATATACGTCGATAGTTCTCTGAATAGACCATTCTCCGTATTCCTTTGTTATGCCAGCTGTTCTAACTCTCCACTGAATTTTTGTTCCTTCAGTATACCCAGATGTCGAAACCGAGTATGTACTTGTAAGATCCTTTTTATCTTCATCAGTACTCTTCTTAATGGTTTTTGTCTGCTTATTACTTCCGATTATCAGCTCCAATTCAGCATACGTCTCACTTGACCCATCCTCAGCATTATGAACCCAATACAATGTGAGCGGCTCCCCAGTAATCGCCGTCGTTGTCGATGACCACGTTGTAGGAGCCACCGGTGTTTTTCCAATTACTATAGACTTCGGACTTGTCCATGCAGATTTGCCTTTGTTGTTTGATGCCCGTACACGGAAGAAATATTCATTTCCGGTTTCAAGACCAGTTTTCTCGTAATGGTTAAATTCGATTCCGCTTACTGTGCTCGTTTTATCCGATCCATCGAAATAACTTTCCTGAGTAGCATATTCGATATCATAGCTAGTCGCCGTCGTAACGCTATCCCATTCAAGATATATCGATGTTTTTGATGTTGCTTTAATTGAAGTTATTCCTATTGGCGCTGATGGTGCGGTTGCTGTATTGCTTGAATAATCGGTCCAAGAACTGTATAACTTTCCTCGATATGCTCTACAACGTACCTTATATTCCCCGCCAGCCGACACCGTACAAGAATAAGAAGCCAGCGTAGTCTTTAATTCAGCATTTCCAGTGTTAAAGATTGTTGTGTTATCTTTAACGATTTGGAACTGAATTCCGTCTGCCGCTGGCTTTGTTGATGTGTATTGTGCTGTGACCGTGAGTTTATACTTGTCATCAATCGACACACTTAAATTGCTCGGTGTTACTGGAGGGGCGTTCGTAAAGTCGTAGGTGATCGCCGTAGACCACTTGCCAGTCCAGTAACTTACCTGAGCATTATTTACTGTATGGGTTTCTGATATAGCTTTAACCCAGAATCTTACCTTTGTTGCGTTTGATGGTGCTGAATATGTACTCTGTCGGACATTTTCAGCAGTCGATGTTATGTTACCGACGAACCATACTCCATCGCCAGTTGCATACTCCCACCAAACGCTATAACTGTCTGTATTTGCTCTACTCCATTTCCAGGTTGCAAATAACGTTCTATCTGTTCCAGCCTGTAAGCCGAAATATTGCACAGTCGGCTTAGTAGGTGTTGAAGATGTGGGAGAAGTTTTTGGTGCAGAGGTTCCATTTACATCGAGATTAATGACCTGCCCAGGATAGATTATAGGATTTGTTTTCGATATCCCATTTTTATCCGCAAGCTGAGTCCATCGGGTGCCATCTCCAAGAAATCTTCTGGCAATCCCCCAGAGGCAATCTCCCTTAACAACTGTATACGTAGCCATCTTACACCCTCCTTCCTATTCTCGCCGCTTTAACAATAGTGCTTATTGCGTCTGAAATATTGCTTCCATCGTCGTAAGTTATTCCGTTAATTTGATATGTTGCATGTTCCATGTTACCAATGTCTTTTCGCAACTTATTGATCGCTGATACAACTTCACCTATATCCCCATTTTGATTTTTATAATTCATGGATGTATTGATGTCGTTGAGACTCGCTCTGATTCCAATAGTTTGTCCTGTGCTAAGCATTCCATTTAAAGCACTGATTCCACTTCTCGCATTACTTAAGTCAACAACCGGACTGATCGTTGGCTGTGCGTCAATATTGCTATCAATCATACTCAGCATCTGTGCCAAAACACTCTGAGTTGTGCTTGTCGCGGTATCAGCCATTGTTGAAACAGATTTTTTGACCTGTCCTACGAACATACTTATACCCTGAGCAAATCCTTGTGGCACGTAAGAACCGATCTTTTTAAACACTCTCGATGGGGAATGAATTTTCAGATTCTGTCTCGCAGCGTTTGAAGCCGCAGATGCCATCCGGGCAGCAGCCGAAGCTGCACTTTGAATATTCGCTCTGATTCCAGATGAAAATCCACCAGCCACATACGAACCCGCACTATAAAAACTACTGTAATAGCTTCGCATATTTTTGACCGCTGACGATAAGCCTGACGTGGATCCTGATACAACATTATCATTTTTGCTTTTTATGCCTGAGACAAACTTGTTCATTAATGTCGCGCCGATCCCATGAAACATGCTTGCTTTACTACTGAGATTTGAATTCATCTGTGTAGTCAAAGCAGTCAATGTCGACAAAATCGTCGCGGTTACTGGTTTCATTCCGTTGAGTAATGACTCGAGCATATTTTTTCCAGCTGATTCCATTTTTCCAGAAGCGCCATCGAATGCTTTAATAAAATCGCCAATATTAGCCTCTGCAAATTTATTTACAGAATCGACGAATGAACTAACGCCGCCAGAATACATTCCAGCAGTGCTGTTAATAACCTCAACAATGGACTTAGCTGCTTCGACCGATGAAAGAATAGATCCTGCATTCAAACCATTAACAGTTTCAGAATAGTCTATCATCGCTTTTCCAAATTCTGTTAATTTTTCTCCTATTCCAGATATGCTATCAACACTGACTAGAAGATTGAGATTGGCTGGGATAGATTCGATAACAGAAACCATTGATTTAACGCCAGGAACAGAGGCTGATATAGCGCTAGGTTTTAATCCAGTTACCGCTGCAGCATACTGTTGCATTCCTTCCCCGAATGGGACAAGCTTCTTGCCGAAGTTTCCAAGATCTTTACCGCCCTGGAATAATTCCCAAATTCCACCCTCTGTCGGGATCGCCTTTGCGACACCTATGAGAGAGTATGCTGCTCCTGCAGATCTGATAATGGCAGTTTCGTCAATTCCCGTTACGGCTTCTGCATATGATTTCATTCCTTCGCCAAATGGTACTAATTTCTTACCGAAATCCCCGATTTCTTTATCACCATTGATTATCGTCCAAAATCCGCCTTCAGTAGGTAACGAATTTAGTATTCCAATAAGTGAATTAGCTGCAACAGCTGATGTTAATATTGATCCAACACTAAGTCCATCCACTGCTTCTGAATACGACTTTAAACCATTCCCAAATGGTATCAGTTTTTGACCAAAATCCCCAATCTCTTTTTTGCCATCAATCAGAGACCAGAATCCACCCTCTACCGGAATTGACTCAGCCACATCTATTAGGGCTTTCGCCGCAACGCCTGAAACTAATATCGGAGCCACGCTAAGTCCATCAACCGCTTCAGCATATGATTTCATTCCCTTTCCAAATGGTATCAGTTTTTGACCAAAATCACCGATTTCTTTCTTTCCATCAATTAATGTCCAAAATCCACCTTCGGTAGGTATAGCATTTGCTACATCAATCAGTCCATTAGCTGCTATTATCGACCTCGCTATTGCTTGCGTATCTATCTCTGCCACCGCATCGGCATATGACTTCATACCATATCCGAACGGTATTAACTTTGTACCAAACTTACTTAAGTCCTTATCGCCATCAAATAGGCTCCAGAATCCACCTGTTATTGGAATTGCATTTGCCACATCAACTATTGCACTCGCTGCATCTGCTGACCTAACGATAGACATGACATCAAGATCAGCAACAATATTGGCATATAATCTCATTCCTTCGCCGAATGGGATTAACTTCTTACCGAAATCTCCAAGATCCTTGTCGCCATTGAATAAACTCCAAAATCCACCTGTCATAGGAATTGAGTTTGCAATTCCTATTATGGCATTTGCGGCTAATGTTGATGATATTATTGAACCAGTGTCTATCCCAGATACCGCATCGGCATAATATTTCATTCCATACCCAAACGGTATTAATTTCGTACCGAACTTGCTCAAATCTCTATCACCATCGAATAAGCTCCAGAAACCTCCAGTCACGGGTATCGCGTTTGCTACACCTATGATGGCATTTGCGGCTAGTGCCGACGATAATATCGCACCCGTATCGATATTAGATACGGCTTCAGCGTACGATTTCATGCCTTCACCAAATGGAATTAATTTCTTGCCGAAATCTCCGAGGTCTCTATCGCCATCAAATAAGCTCCAGAAACCTCCGGTTACTGGTATTGCGTTTGATACAGATATCATCGCATTCGCAGCCGCTGTTGATCCAATAATCGCAGTAGTATTGACTTCTGATGCAATCTCTCCGTAATATTTCATACTGTATGCGAATGGGATAAGCTTATTGGCAAATTGGTCAAGATCTTTACTTCCGCTGAGTAATTGCCAAAGTCCCCCATCTGCTGGTATTGCATTTGCAACGGCTACTATTCCATTTGCGGCTAGAACAGAAGTTAGTATAGAACCGGTATCTATTCCACTTACGGCTTCACCATACTGCTTCATGCCTTCTCCGAATGGTATAAGAGCCTTTCCGAACCGGCTAAGATCATGTTTTCCTGAAAAGAATTGTGCGACTCCTCCGGATGATGGTAATACATCTACAACCTTAACAATAGCTTCCGCCGCTGCTGCTGAATTCTCTATATCTCTAGTGTTGAGGCCACTTACGGCTTCTCCATACTGCTTCATTCCTTCGCCGAATGTTGTAAGCTGCTTTGAAAATCGAGAAAAATGATCATTTCCACTGAAGAAAGAAGCTATGGCATCGACAACATTAGTTCCTGCCAATATGAGTATAGTCGCGGATAATGTCTGAATACTTTCAAGTAATGACGAATCTATCTGTTTAGCCCCTTCAACGAAGGTTTGAATATTCAGCATAAACATCGACAAATCGTTTCCAATTCTTGGTAGTGTCGATATAACACCTTCAGCAACTCCGCCTATGATCCCGCCGGTAAACTGTCCAATTGCTGTTCCTATTTTTTGTAGAAAATCGCCACCTTCGGTAACAAGCCATTCAAGGCCAGGAATTTGCGCGATTCCACCAACTACTGCTAAAATCCCAACTAACTCTGCTAAAACAGCGCCAACCCCAGCCAAGCCAGCCATGGCACTTGGTATAAGCGATGTGATTCCTGCTAACGCGTAAATAAGCCCGGTTAAACCAGAAACAGCTAATACACCGATTAATAGATTTTTAGCATCGAGTCCATTCAACGCACTAAAAATTCCTTTTATTACAGAATCGATAAGATGTGTTGCCGCCGCTATCAATTCTGGTGCATGTTCAGCAACTCCATTAATCAATCCTATTGCAAATATTAGCAGTGAATCGACAATTTCTGGTGTATATTTCGCTAATGAGGACAGGGATTCAGATATAAGCCTAAGAAAACTTTCTGCCAACTGTGGTGCGTATTCTCCAAGAACGGCTGCTAATTGTACAATTCCTTTTCCGATGATTTCCGTGATTTCTGGTACAAGTCCTAAAATTCCTGTCGTGATAACGCCGAGTCCGGCAACAAGAGCCGTTGCGCCAGTTATGACACTGGCTGATAACATTGAAAATCCAGCCGCAATGGTTGTCAATCCGATCCCAATGCCTACGGTTGCCGCTGCAAATAAAGCAAACGCTCCTGCCAATCCAAGAAGAGTTGGAACCAGAGGCTTTAATATTAATCCAGCAGCACCAAACACCGCAAATGTAGATCCGAGTGTAATTAATGATTGTACAATGGCATTCGCATCCATGTTTCCTAGCGATTCCAGTACGGGAACAAAAATTCGAAGTGCGGCTACTGCAACTAAAAGTGCAGAGGCTCCCTTTTTAGATCCATTCATCGCTTTTAGTCCTATTGAAAATTCAAGCAATGACGTGCCAATGACAGTAAGACCTTTTCCTATCGCTGTCCAGCTCATGCCTCCGAAAGATTTTATTGTTGGAATAAGTACCGCAAGTGCAGCTGACATCAAAATCATTTGGCCTGCAAACTTCGTAATGGATCTCGAATCTGTATCCATGATCTTACATGCTGTCATGAGTATTGTAGTCAGTCCAAGTATACCAGCACCGCCTTTTTTCATTTCGTCCCACGACATCGATGCAATATATTTTCCGACAACTGCCAATGCAGCAACAGCAGCTGACATCAAAATCATTTGACCTGCAAACTTCGTAATCGATTTACTTTCGGTATTCATAAGCTTTGCGGCCGACACTAATATCGCTACAAGTCCGGCAACTCCGACAAGTCCTTTTCCAATCCCATCCCAATCAAGAGTTGCAAGTATTTTCATTGCGCCTGCTAAAATAACAACAGCAGCTGTAAGACCAATCATCTGAACAGTTTTGGCAATTGAAGCTAAACTAGACACGATTCCAGATAGCAGTTTAGTTGATCCACTGTCGATCTTGCTCAAAACAGCCATTGCACCGGTTAATTCAACAAATAATGTTCCAACACTCAGCAGGGATGCTCCGAGCTTATCTGAATCTATTGTTGCTATTACAAACAGTGCTGCGGCAAGAACTCCGACTGCTCCGGCTATTTTAAGTAGTGTGTCTGCCTGCAAATTCTTTTGATAAGCTTCTAGGGTATCTTTAACACCCCCTAAAATCTCCTGAACGCTCTCGAGAAATGACATGTTTTCAAAAGTATTTGATAACGTATTAATGAATTTGTTTATTAAAACAAGAAATCCACTAAAAAGACCGCTATTAAGCACTTCAAACATATTACCTTTTCCAAATGCTTTCGATGTGTTTTTTCCAATATCTTCAAATACATGCCCAATCGCGCTACCGATCCCCTTGATGACACTGAAAATTCCCTGTAAAAAACCTGTGACTCCTTGCAAAGTCATAGACTCATTGGCAGTTTGCTTTAGAGATTTGCCAAATTCTTTGACTTTTGAAATTCCTGTCGATAATGTGTCTATTATTTTGGAGACAACTTTATCGAATAAATTTCCATCTATTACAGACTGTCTAAAATTTATTAAATATTCTCCAAATGAGTTAGCTGTATCCAATAAATCGAAATTGAATCCTTTAAAATGACTCGCGAGTTTTTGAATGCCCTTTACTCCAGATTTCATAGCTTCAATTCCAATATCCAATACAGAGAAAATGCCTTTAAATGTTGTTTTTAACTTTTCAGCATTTGAATCACTTATAATTAGCTTTTCTGTGAACTTTCTAACATTTTCTGTAATGTTATACAATTGTTCTGAAGTTGTCTTTGGAAAAATATCGCGAAAAGCTTCTCTAATTGGAGTAATAACCTTGCCAAGAGCCACGAAAGAATTCTTAAAAGACTCGATCATTGAGGAACGTCCACCAAGATCGACCCAGCCTTGTATTAGATCGTTCCTTGCATCGGCAGACTTGTTAATCATGTCGCTTAGTGTATCAGAAACCCCAGTCCAGAGTTCTTTTGCTTCTTCAAAATCACCGATAATAAGCTGCCACGATTTAGTCCAACCGGATCCGAGTGCTTCCTGTAAAGTATCGATAAGCTGTGAAAATGTCTTAACTTTTGTTGCCGCATTTCCGGCTGTTCTTGCCAAATCAGCCATCTGCTTCGCTTCTTCTTGAGTGTAGCCCTGATCAACAAATTTCTTTACTGCGGCCTCGTACTCCTCAGTAGTATCGGCAGCGGTGGAAAGCTGTTCGAGAGTTTGTGTGAGAACCTCAGTTGTTATCCAACCCTCCTGCAAAGATTCTCTAAAAGATCCCTTAGCAGCAATTGCTGCTTTTGCCCCTGTCTGTAAATGCTCAGATGTTCGAATAAGCGCATCCTGAAATACTTGTCCGCCCATTCCTGCATTAACAACCGAATTCCAATCCTGTAATTTTACACTACCAGCTGCAATAGCCTGAGAAAGCTGATACATAGCGGTCGACGCCTGCTGTGATGTTGAGCCTGATACTGCCGCCAAGTTTGCGATACCCTGAATCGACTTAACAGAAGTATCGAGTTTAACACCAGCCGCCGTAAATGTACCAATGTTTCTTGTCATCTGCGTAAAATTGTATATCGTTTTATCGGCATATGTATTCAACTCATCCAATGCGGCATTTACTTGAGCGATATTTGTGCCATCCTTCTGAGTATTTGCCAAAATTGTTTGAACTGCATCCATCTGTGTCTCATACTCAGCAAATCCATCTTTCAATGGCTGTAACGTTAATGCTGAGCTTATCTTCTTTCCTGCCGAGTACGCCTGATTTGTAAGATTTACCAGCACAGTAGCACCCATAACTCCAAGTGCTGAAAATTTTGCTTGAACGGTTTGTATTCCTGCCCCAAGTCCAGATAGATCTATGCCTTTCGCAGCCATTCCTACATCTTCAAGCCCTTTGGAGGCACCAGATAAATTAAGTTTCTGTTTAAGCTTATCAAGAGTAGACAATGTTGTTGCAACTCCACTCTCGAATTGCCGATTATCAAATCTCATCTCCAAGACTCGATTGTCAATAACTTCACTCATGCCCTAGTGACCTCCTCCCAAGCTTCTTTTGCAATTTTGTCAAAAATAGGTTGGATTGCTGGATTTATATAATCCCTTCCTTCAACCCAACCACCAGTTCCGGTTCCGTGTCCGTATTGCAGTATAACGGCGATATTAACCCCTTTATTAATGTTCGAGTTAGTAAAGACTAACCGTATGGCAGAATTAGTTTTCTCTATCCTGTATCCCCAAGACGTAGCCGTTTGTCCTGTGTCAATAGGCGTAGCTGCAGAAAGGGCAGCAACACCTTCTTGCGCGTATTTTTCCAATACACTAATTTTTGTTGTATCTTTAATCCGCAGCAAATATTGTGTTGCTTTTGAAAAATCACCCTTATGCCGAAAACTAATCATTTTGATTTTTACCCCTTAAATCTTTTTTGCAAATGCAAGTGAGATCCAGCCAGCACCGGACTTCAGCTTTCCCCATCCATTCTTTTCTTCAACGATCGTGAATGTGCCAATTCCTGTGTGCTTACCGGTTAAGGAATAATTCGTACCAGCACCAGTACGAATGCAAAGATCAGGAATACCAACATATACCTGATATTTGCCGCTATTCGCCGTAGGTTTATTAGCGGATGTGCCACCGATATGGCTGAGAATTGTGCACCATTCTTTTTCACCAATATAGATCCATCCAGCACCGCTTTTCAGCTTGCCCCAATCTCCAGACACTTCTGTTATGGTGAATTTTCCCTTTTTTGTATAACCTTCGAATGTACTATCTTTTGTTGCCTTTTCACGAATGCTAAGATCATCAATGATAACCTGCACCTCAAAAGGTGTCTCCGGATAGTCTTCCGATTTAACGCCAAGCTTAGCGTTTACTTCATTGGCGATCTGACCAAGCCGGCTATAAATGTATTCTCCTGGGCACGCCTTATTTTTAAACCACCGATGGACGGTCATATTCTGTTTGTCCACCTGACCAATAAGTGATTTGTCCGCTCTCCACTTAAGTTCTCGAATGCCGTTTCGTCTGCAAATATCCACACACAGCGCAATAAGTGAATTATAGACTTTACTGTTAATCGCATACGGATCGGTTCTATCGCTCGCGCATTCGATCGTGATTGCTCTATTATCGTTTGATGCACTTGAGGAGCACCAAGATCTATCCCCTTCTGGGACAAATAATCCAATTCGTCCGTCAGTTCCGATGCCATAGTTTGCACTTGCCTCAGCGCTTGGATTGCAAAGCCAATTTCCCATATCTTCTACAGAGGCCTGCGCGGTATAACAATGGATGGTAATCGTATCAATTTTGTGATTTCTCGGACTATTACTGTTCGGAGAAATTCTTGTATAACTAACCAGTGAACTATTGCTCATGTTACTTCACCCCTTTGTATTTAACTTTTTCCTACGCGCAGCATTAATTGCCGCATTATCTCTTAAAATTTGCTGTGTACTCCTTTTAGGTCTTGGAGTATTCTTTTTATTACAAATTTTTATTAGCGTAATTAATCTATTGAGATGCCATTTCTCAAATTCAACAGGAATCCCATATGTTATCATCCAATAGTAAATTATTTCCGACGTTATCGGTTCGCTAGGTCCACCACGACCATTTCTACTTTCATGTATATCTGGTGTGGCACTCATAGGTGCGTAGATGTATTCTTTTACCATCTCAATATCTTTCTGCGATAAATTGGAATATGCTCGCGGATCAACTTTCTTATTGATGGTCATGCATCGTATGTAATCTAATGTTTCTTCTGCTGTTTTTTCTTTATTGGAATAGAATGGCTTACGCCATTTTGATTCCCATTTAGAAAGAGATATTAAGGAATGCTCCAGTTGTAAAGTCTGCTCGTTCATCGGTGGAACAGTCACAAACTCCTCTTTGGATTCATCCCACAACTCGGTCTGTCTTATGGCAGGTACTATTATCTGAAGCATTCCATTCTCCTTGATTTTCTTCGTTATTTATCTTCTTCAGACGCTTTCTGAGCTTTCATCTTTTCTGAAATCTCTGCCGGCACAATGCCGTTAATAAATTCGACTGCCGCATCTGTGTTCGTCGCAAGCTCCATAAACAGAGTAGAATAAGCCTCTGTCTGCATAAACGCCTCGGAGATTTCTTTCGATTTTTCAAACCGTTTGCCATCCGGGCTTTTGATACCATATGATTTAAGGATCATATCCTTAAAGATTTTGACAAGTGCCGGGGTGTCCTGAGTTGCAATAATTTTGTTTACCATTTCTGTAAAACCGCCGACTGTTCCGAGTTCCATCTCCATAAGCTCAGCTTTTGACAGATTGAAGTAGTAACTTTCTTCTCTTTCAACTCCATTGAAGTCAGCGTATTTGATATCTTTTTTTAACATATGATTCTCCTTTCGAATGCCTGTTCTTCTTTTTACATAAAAAAAAAGCCCCAGCTATCTTTGAGGGGCTTTTTTGTAATCTCTTAAATCCTATGAGTATAACCAACTCACATTAATCTCAGGAAGCTTTCATCAACTGTGCGATTTCATCCGGAAGTGGAAGTCTTGCTTCAGCTTTATCACTTCCATACAGAATGTCTTCAAGAGCTTTGAGTTTTGTTGGATCTGCTTTTGTTGAATCAATCTCGATCGATGCTGTCGGGTTATGTCCAGCCACAGATACCGGAGTTGTCGAAACATCCCAAGAGAATGGATTAACATCTGGACTATCGTTGAGCGAGTTATGCTGCTTCTCTGTAGGAGATGCGGTTGCCCCATAGATCAGATGTAACTTATAGCCATGATTAACATCATCAGTATCATTTCCGATCGCTGTTCTATAAGACAGACCAAATGTCTTACGTTTCTGCTGTCCGATGGTCACACCTTTAGCAATTTCGGCAGATCCGTCGCACTCGGCGAATTCATCCGGATATGTATACGCCTCAATTGTTGCAGCATACTCCTCAACAGATCTCAAATTTAAATATTTAATATCATCCGCATATAACGGAGATGCCTCAGCGCCAGATGGCTTATCAGTAATGGACGATACGCCATTCCAAGCAATGCCTTTCGGATATGTTCCACCAATAGCCTGAGGGTAAAGTACCGTTTTATTAACACCAGCCTCATACAGACGTTCGCCGGTGTTATCCCAAACAAGTGTGTTAGGCATTTAAGTTTCCTCCTTATTTTTTTTTATATTAGTCCTGTCACGCCCAGCTTTAATCCCAAACATCCTATCCGTGACGGCCCTCCAAATGTAGGACTAATAGTATAATGTTAATGAGTCGTGATTTAGTTTGTCGGAATTGTAGTGACGATCATAAGAACAATATGGAAGTGACAACAATTTGTCGATAACCGGATTGTCCGGCATTTTATCAACAACGATGATGTTATAGCGAGTGTTTTTTAGATATGTAGAATCATTTGCTTTTTTCGTATCGATTTTCGATTTTGAATATATAATCGCCGGGTAGCTAAGCTTTAGCGCCTCCGGAGGCTGGTAATACACATTCGTGCTTCCCAGCAATGTTTCGAGAAGTACCTGCAAATCCATTCGTGTACCCACTACTTATAAACACCTCCAATGCTAAGTATCAAACGAGGATACTGTACTTCGATATCACTCACTTTCCATTTTTCGCCCATCCATTCGATGTAAGCGATTGACGAGCAATGTTCTTTTAGATACGGATCAGCCAAAATGCTTATCTGGTTAGAAAGGGTAATGTCATCATTCACCTTTTCGGAGGTATTCTGTCTTTTCCAATGAGTGCTGCTCACATCACCAAAATATTTTCTTTCAATTATTTGGTCTTCTACCCATAATCCGGGTTCAATTTCACCTGTTTGACAGAATCCTATTTTTCCATACCATTTATTCATTACTTGTCACTCCATTTTGATTTTGGGCAAAAAAAATTAAGCCGCCTCCTGAGTCAGGGAAGCGGTCTCGCCAACGAACTCGATTGCTACTGCACCGTATGGCTTAATCATTGCACCAGAGCAGCGAGTCTCGATAAGGTATTTCATTTTGTTGTAGTCGATATCGAAGTCGTCAAACATGTTGACAGAACCACCCTTATCAGCACCAACATTGTAATCGACAAGGTTTACATAGATTCCGCCCAGGATATGTGTCTTAGTAGAAACTTCTCTCTTAAGACCTTCCATAACCGGTACCGGAACGATTTTGCTTACGCGCAGTGCAGTTGCGAGTTTGTCGATAGTATCATAGATAACACGTCCGTTGTTATCTTCCAGCAGAAGGCAATCGGTCAGCATATCCTCGCTGAGGAACATTGTCGGATTTCCGGAACCCTTGTAGTTCTTTCTGGATTTCTTGCAAGCCACGATAAATGCCTTTGCTTTTTCTGCATCTGTGGTATCTTTGGTGATTGCAATCTCAGATTTTACAGTATAGACATCATCGTCGGTCCAAATCGGACGAATGTTCTGCTCGTTGATTTTTCCATCAACGGAGCTGCCTCTGCCATCTCCAACAAGGATTGCCCGGGCAATTTCCTCGTCCAGCATCATTCTCATTTCTGTTTTCAGCCAGGAAATAACGTCGATCTCTGTAATGTCAATAACATCATCTCTGTCCAGAGACTGGTGTTTGTAAACAGTAACCGGAGTCGTTGTACGTTTCAGCATAGTGAAAACTTCATCTTTTTTCTGGCTGCCTTTGATATATCCCTTTGCTCTCGCTTCATCCTCTGTGATATCTGCGAACACAGATTTGATTCTGGAGAACGGGGTTTTATGTACGGAATTCATGACATCAGAAACCCAGGTTGTATCTCTTTTGATAAAGCCCGGAGTATTTTCAAGCGTTTTTGCATCCGGGAAGAGGTAGTCAAGATGGGTGATATTGTGCTGCAGAAATGTATCCGCAAGGCTGCCATTCCGCTTTGCCTCATCCATAATCTCAACAAACTCGGCATGGCTGAGGGTGTTTTCATCATTTTCCATTTCATTTGCATCGAAAGCATTGTGTTTCATGTTGTCGTTTCCTCCTTCTTCGTCATCAGCGGTATTTCCAGCGTCTTCGAGCGCCTGACCGATAAGTGCATATACTACCGTTTTCTGCTTTTCAGTGAGAGTATTGAAGACGTCTTCAACTGTCTCTTCTTTATCGTCATCTGCGCTGGGTTTTGCCCCGGCGGTATTATTCTCTTTCGAATCTTCTTTTTTGGCTTCATCAGAAAGAGCATGTTTGATTGCTTCACAAACTGTGTTTCGCTGTTCATCCGTAAGTTCGTTGAACATTGACGCCAGATCATCTGCTTTTTTAGTTTCCACTTTTTCTTCCTCCTTATGTTTGTTCTCAGAATGTAATAATCCGTCAACCGACTCAATACATTCTCCAGAATAGATATATCCCTCTTCATAGGAATCTTCACCGTGCATCATGACGGATTCGATTACTGCCCCAGGATTGGCACCTGCAAGAACTAAACTAAGTTCACGAATAACTCCGTGAATCACATCACATCCTTGCTGTTTAAGCTTATTTGCATAAATAGATAAACGATTTACATCGCCGTTCTGGACGAGCAATTTTGCATTTTGTCCTGCCTCTGTATCGTTAAAGGTTCCATATGCGTATACCCCGTCCTCTCTATTTTCAAGTAAGGCATGTCCCAAAACCTGATCTGGGCTATTATGCTGATGGTTCCACACCAATGGCACGGTAACACCATCGCATTCTGCGAATGCATTTTTCTTGATGACTCTGCCATCGGAACATTTCATATTTGCTTTTGTAGCCCAGCCGCCAAAATCATATTTCTTTTCCATTTTGATTTTGCCTCCTGTGTTTTTTTTAATTGTGTTTTGGAATCTGTGATATGGGTGTACTCATTAAAGACTCAATTGCTCCAGCCTCGTCACCACGTTGTTCTTGATCTAATTGTCCAGACTGCTCTTGCAGCATATCCTTTGACTGGTTCAGATTGCTATTTATCAACATGTCTGCTTTTGGGTCATTGGACGGCTTCATTCCAACAATCTGTCTCATCTCGTTCGATGTCATAATTTCATTTCGAGTGAACTTATCAGCAATGTCTGCTATGTTATTAATCGGGACAAGCTTAAACGGATCGCGGAAGAATTTGATTGTCTGTTTCTGAGATCTTGCTGTTTTCGTTAAGAACTTTCGTTTCATTTCATCAACGATCGCGGATATTATCGGCTCAATTGTGCGATTATTGTAGTTTAGAAGCTCCTGCTCGGTGGCAGTGCCATCCAGAATTGACTGAGAAATGCCTAACTGACTGTATAGCATAGTTGTCAAATATTCGATCTGTTTCATAAGATTGTTATCGAGAGAACGGTTTAGCTGAGTGATTTTTTCCGTTCCATCGGCATAAGCGATTCCATATTTAGATCCAGCAAGCTGCTCTTCGATCTCCTTACGTCTTTTCTCGGCTTCTTTTCGTCGAGCGTCAGATTTGATAACATATGGAAGCTGAATGATAAGATCTAATTTTCCAGCACCACTCTGCTCATCGACAACGTCAAGAATATTTAATTTTCTGATAAGCCGCTGCATAGTAGAGTTATGTTCGTTCATAACGGCATAAAGTGGATTTTCAATAATAGCGACATCTTTCTTCGCCATAACGATTTCCTCTTTTTGACCCGTTTTTTCGTTATAAACTTTAATCTTAACAGTCGTAGGTCTCCATTCGGTGATTTTTCCAGTTCGCATACTCAGTATATCGAACGAGGATGATGAAGCAGGATCAATACTTGTATCAATTGGAACCAACGCAACACATCCTTCATCAAGCATCGATAGAACGGCGTCTTGTATAAAGGCGCGCCCTGTTTGGTCCAAATTCGCCTCGAGATTTAGACAACTGTTTAGTGGCGAATCTATAACAGAAATAAAACGACCATTGTCATCTACTCGACAATGGTTAATATTGATTGATGAAACGTCCATCGCTATTCTGTTATAGATAGAGGTAACTATGGTTCTCTCATTTCCTCTTGTTAATTTAGGTCTATCAGGTCTCACCGAACTGCCGACACCCATATCGGCGTAATTATAAGTCGGATCACGATTCATAAAGGCATTCCAAGAATGCTTTAACCTTGTAAAAAAACTAACTTCCATTTTGATTTTGCTCCTGTTCTAAGCGGCTATTACTTTTTTAACTACTTTTCTACCAGTAGCAGCAAGGGTTGAATCAATGTCCGAAATTCCCCTATTGAAAATTTCCTGCATTTTTAAATTTTTATTGATATATGCCTGTGTCTTCGTGGACTTTGTCTGAAGAGCGCGTGCTCTGGCATGATATTTTCCAGCTTTGTATGCGTACCTTTCAGATCTCTTCTGAGATGCTAAAAAGCCGTACTGTTTCTTATCATATTTTGCAGATTTTCGATCAAGCTTGGCAGCCTTCACATCGTTTCGTAAAATCTGTTTATCTCTTTTTTTCTGTAACTTGGCATTTTTGCTTTCAAGTTTTGCAATTTTATTGAGAGATCTTGTTCGGTGGCTGTTCAGAGATGCAATAGCTTTATTACGTCCTTCAGAGCTGGTCGCCTTAGATAAACTTTTAGTGGCCCTACGGACTCCCCATTTCATTCCGAGGACGCCGTAGTGGTAAAGTTCATCGCTGTTATGTACTTCCATAATGTTTATTTCGCCTCCTCACCTATGATTATCTGTTTAGATACTTTTCAAAAGCCTTCCTTCCTTTTTAATGTTTTTGGTAGTGGCTTTCTTCATCTGCTTCAAATTTCTTTTGACAATATCTCTTACTGGTTTGTTTTTGTAATATAAAGATGCTCCGGCATGGTTATATACATCTTTCGAAACTTTCTGAGCCTTATTATGCCGGTCACCTCCGACATAGTATCTCTTAGAAGTTTTCGCTTGATGTTTCCGTAGTATCCAGCCATATCAAACCTCCCTACAGATCAATATTTTCAATAGCCGCCCGGATTTCCAGCATTCTAAGATACTCCCCCATATACCGTTTCTGCTCCATCAGTTTTGAAATTGGAACCGTAGGTGTAAAATCGAGGACTCCAGCTTCATTTTTAACTAGCATTTTATGCAGCTTATCATATCGAATTTTTGTCTGATAATACTCAGCTTTAAATCGTTCTTTATAATCCTCACTAGTCATAAGATCAATTGTATCTTTTAACTCCATATTTCCTCCTATTCAAACGCGTCTTTATTTAACTTATAGGCAACGTAAGCGTCCATCAATGCCGCAACGCAATCGATTTTATTTTCTCTTTTTCGTTTGTATAACTTTCTATTACCGTTCGTATCCTCCATGGTGATACAATTTCCCATGGCAAAGGACATGACTTCCTCATCGAACAGTAACATTCGTTCTTCGGATAATGTTTTTAATTCCCCGAGTGGTACCGATTCTGTTTTTGCTCCCTGAATTACCTTTTCGATGCCGTACGGACCATTTTCAGTTTCCCATCTGGTCACAAACTCTTTAGCGTTATACGGATCAAAGCCAAATGCTCTAACATCGTACTGGCAGTCAATGATGTGCTTGTCCAAATCGTCATAAACTTCCATCATATCGAGAATTGCTCCATCGAGAACGATCAAGCTGCCTTCCTTCATAAAATGATCGTATTTTGATCGCATAGCGGGAGGTAGTTTGGCCAAGGTCAATGAAGATATATAGTTTCGAGTTTTGATTCCGAAAGTTCCATTTCTCAATGGAAATAAGAACGTAAACGCACAAAAGTCATCACCCTGAGATAAATCCGCACCCAAAGAACATGGAAGGCTCCAGTAGTCTCTCTTTCTGTGCACTCTAGTCTCTTCATATGCGAAGTAATAGGTAAATCCCTCCATTGGAATTCCAAAACGTTTTGCAAGTATATCATTTCTCGTTGCAGGAGCCTGTTCGGCTCTGTCAACATCAAGTTGATATACTTCGTACTTAACAGTCTTCCCGAGATTCGGATTTGCCTTGATCCACATAGCAGGATCTGCAACTTCATCTACTGAATCCAGCTTATACCACCATATCGAAACATGGGGATTGGTATACTCATTTCTAAGAATTTTTGATAATTCCATTTTGATTGTATCGCCACTGCCGTTTCGTACAGTTCCCTCTGAACTGATAGCGACGATCAAATAATCATCATTCTTAGAAGCGCCCTGTTCCAGCGCTCCAATTACATCCTCGCGGACATCTCCCGAAAGCCACTCATCTACGGTGTTGATTTTGCTATTAAGTCCCTGAAGCTTATCGATGCTCATTGGTCTTATCTCAAGCAAGGAACCTGTCAAGAAATTTTCAACACCCTTTTTAGTGCTCGCAAGTTTTTGCCGGTTGGCTCTGGAGCCTGTTGTATTCTGTAGAGATCCTTCTGTTAAAAATTTAAACAATGGCCCTCGTGATCTCGTGATTGAAGTTCTGATTGGAGATAATACTTCTTCTGACTGTTTCATCGTTGGCGCGGTTGTTACCTGATGGGTAGTCGTAGTATCAACATTCAAGAAATAACTCTGAATGCATGATGCGTACATGGACTTCGCGGCGCCTCGAGCGACTATCAAGTATTGCTTATTAATGAGCCGCTTTTTAACTGATCTTCTAACGTATCGTCCTTCATCTGGATCATATACACTTTGTTCAACAAAGTAATACCATCCGAAAATTTGTTCTGCCCAAAGTTTAAATGAATCAAGTAAATGTAAATCTTCGCCATCAGTTAATGTGAGCTCATTCTCACAATAATTAATAAAGCCCTGGATTGCTTGGTCGTCATACCAAATTCCAGGGTTTGCTATAAGATCATCTATTCGATTCATTTCCATCTCAATTTCTTTGCAGATGGGGATTTCTCCTCTAATTACGGCGTCTCTGAAACGCCCATAGTATTTGGGAGTTGCAGTGTTTGACAACGCCATAATTTAATTCACCTACTTCATTTATTGTTTCTTAATTCCGTTAGCAAAGATATACCCAGGCTTATTTTAAATAATCCTTGGTTTTAAGTTCTACATATGAACTGCATTCCGATATTGTTTTATTGCCCATCTTTGTGATCAAGCCTAATGTATTAGCTACTGTTTCTTTTGCGATTCTTTCAGCATTATATTTTTTATACATCTGACTTACTATTTTAGGATTTGTTTCAGATACTGACTGTAATTTCACAGAATCGGTATCAAACACAATCATTGGTCGTTTTGCATGATAACTGGAATATTCTTTATCGTTATAATCTAACAATGCATTATAACCTTTTTTCTTTAATTCTGAATAGAATCTATCCTGAGCAGCTACTTCCTGTGAATTGTGATTTGTCAGCGAAAGATTTAAAGCTTTATAAACTGCTATTTTTTCACTTTTAGACATCTTTGCAGGATCTTTTTGCAAAGCATTCTGGGCTTGCTTGAATAAAATTTGTTGTTGACCTCGTCTCATTTTACTTTTAGAATCTTCAATAGATGCTACTACATTCTTTTTGAATTCTTTGTCTTTAAGTAAACTAGCTGTTATATATCCAGCGTTCTCATCTGATGGAACTCGTAATTTCTTAGTTGAAGTAATCTTTAGCTGATAAACTTTCATATTATCACTATATGATCGCAATGCTTTTGCATTTGCTAAATCACTTTCCCTTCCAGAAGCCTTTGCCTGCTTTTCTGCTTGTTTTGCTGAAGAATTTGCTCTACTTGTAAGGTTTTTACCAAATAAGCCCATGTATTTATCTGAGTCGCTTTTCTTATATGTTGCATAAAAAGCAAAGTTTTCGAAATCTTTGCTGCTCTGTATTCTTTGAAACGTGGTTCCTTTTTTCAAACATGTGTCGACATATTGCTTGCCCGTTATTTTGGTTTTGGCTATATTGGTAAGTTCAGTTGCCTTCATGCCGGCCAAAGAGCTAACCCTCTTTATGGTCGGCTCATTTCTGTTTGTATAGTATCGTTTAGCCCCAGCCGGGGTGACGGAGCCATCCGCATACTGATATCGCCGAACTCCCCACTTCTGTCCTTTTATACCGTGATGATAAAGCTCCTCCATCGGCAATTACCCCCTGAGTTCTTTTATCGCCAATGCAATTCCTAAGGCAGAGCTCGTGACCGCTAAAACATTGCCAGCAGTTTCAAGTGTTCTGCTAGCGTACTCTCGACCCTTCGACTCTTTCTGTGGATTAAATATATCGTTATACTGTCTTTCCAGCATTGCACGATTTATCTGTGATCGCATCTCCTGTTCAGTCATGCTCGCAAGGTCCATTTTTGGAATTTTACGGTTTTTAGTCGATGTATCTACTGCACGTTTTAAATCTCCAGAAAGATTTCGGCCTGAATCCACCAAGCGCCTAGTTCGCTCAGCATCTTCTTTTACATAACGTTTTGCATCAAATTCAAGATCGGTTCGTCCGTTCTTTTTGGATTTTTTATAGTATTTTCCACTCGAGTTATCATATTCATTAAATTCTTTTTCACGCGCGTCTCTCGCATATCGTCTCTGTCCGGCATTCGTTAGAGAACCGTCTTCATTCTGATATCGTCGGACTCCCCACTTCTGCCCTCTTACGCCATGATGGTAAAGTTCGTTATTATACATTTTGATTTTCTCCCCCATTCAGTTCAGCCTCGAAATTAAGTCTCCACTCAAGTTCGGTAATCATTTGTTTGATTGCTTCAGTTACCGCTGTGCTAAGCGGCGGATCAAAAAGTAGTTTGACTTTCAGATAGACATATGTTTTTACAGACTCATAATCCTCGTTATCCGTAAGAAACTGGTTCCATGTCGAGGTCGCATCTTTGATGCTAAAACCGTTCTTAGGTCCGACTCCAATCTGCCTGAGAATCATAAAGACACTATTGATATGCATCGTGATTACTGTATCGAATACATCATAGTCTTCTGTGATTCCAAGCATTTCCTTTACTGAAGTTAAGATACTTTCCATATTTCACCTCCCATATTAGTGCTTCCATGGGCAAGTATCGTTTTTTCTTCTTTCGGGTACTTCTGCCGCCAGAAAACTGTCATCTCCATAGTGAATTGCATTATGCGTATCATGCGTAACACAAATTAAATACTCTGGATTTAGCAAATAACGAGATGCTGACTCTATATCATTTAAGGATATCGGATTCATATGGTGTATAAGTATTTTTCCGTATATTTCATATCCATCAAGTCCAAAATCACAACCGTTATCTCTCATGATGATTTGATTTCGAATTCTCTTCCATTCTTCAGATCTATAAAATTTCTGATTTGCATACCGATCAAAACCGAATGTAGCCTCCCCAACTTGCCCATCTAACCGCAAATACTCAAATCTTTCTTTGAACGTCGGCAATTTTATGAGTTCCGAATATTTTCTAATGATATGCGGTTCAATCTTTATACTCATCAGGATCACCATAACCAGAATAATTGCGCATAGCCTTAAGTGCATTTTCGTAGAGAACTTTGACCTCTTCTGCCGATTCTGCAGCTTTTGTCTTTGCGTTTAATAATTCCGTTTCCTTTTTAAGTTTCTCTTTCTCAAGTTCTGCCTTCGTCGTTCCAAGTTTTAAAAAATGAGTGATTACCTGAGAAGAGGCAGTTCCTTCTATAAGCTGACGCTCTGCCAGATCGACTGCAAGAGCTATCATCTGGTTCTCACGAGCCTCTGGAGATAATGCCGGTCTCATCTTCTTAGATCTTTCGGATGAGTTTGACGTTACTTTAGGCATTAATAATGCCTCCTCTCTAGTGATTACTATTTGTTTCATCTGACTTTTTGTCAGTTATACGATACTTAATAGGGTCCACAATAGCGCACAAAACCAGATTATTATGAAAGGAGAATTTATGTACCATTAAATCAAAGCAAAAGAAAAATGTAGCGCCTACGCCATCATGGACTTTATTAAATACCGTATAGGAAAGGCCCTGGAGGAACCAAGGCCAAAAATATCAATTAACCCGCCGGGGAAAATTTAAAGACCCGCGCGATGCAGGAGGGGGTGCATTTTTCGCAGACCCCTCCCCCTTGTCTAAATTATAAATGGAACATCGTGCTTCACTTTTTTATAGATCCCAAGTGGGTTATAGAGAATAATTTCGTCAATCGCTCGTTCGATTTCGTTATCCTCTTCTTTTTGTGACATGTCATCGCTAAGTTTGGCAATTCTGGCTAAATAAGCTAAACTATAGTAACCTTTTTCCTCGTCAAACTGTCTCCAAGAAGAGAAGTCTTCGATGGGATCAAAAGGATTATCGATTGTTGTCAACATAACTTTCGATTCTGTCATCAATTACACAACTCCTCTCAAATGTTTACTAATTGTTGATGGTGAAACACCAAGTTTCTTTGCAATGTCATCTAATGTATAATTAGATGCTGCCATTGCCTTAGCCCTATTTATCTGAGCCTGACTCAAAGTATTGACAAGTTTTGGTGTTGCACGCTGACGAAGCTTGTCAATGTCTGTTGCAGCAAGAATTCTTTTCAAAGTGTTCTCACTTATTGCTCCAGCTTGAATTGCTTCCCATTCCTTATCAGTGATCTCAATGTTTCTATCTCTTCTTGAAATAGAACCAACTTCCTGTCGATATTTATTCAATGCCTGCTGACTCAGTTTTCTAAGTGTTTCGCCTTTAAGTTCTTCGCCGTTTGCCTCAAAGTATGCTTTTTTCTTAGTTGAAATCTCAGCATTTGCTTTTCTTTGCGCCGATCTTTCTTTAATCTTATTAAGATCAGAATTATCAAGCTTATCCATAAGAGATTTAACTTCGACAGCGTATGTTTTCTTTGCTGTTGACGAATATGGAATCTTTCCAGTATTCACCATTTCGATACGAGCTTTGTTGCCGAGGTTCTTCATCTCATTGGCATAGTCTGCATAAACAAGTTCCATCGTGTGTCTATACTTCGAAACTAGGGTATAAGCATCGTCAGTCTCTGCCATCTTCGTGCTAACTTGCGTACGTTTTTTAACCCGATAGTCAATGGTCCCATCTCCACTGGTATAGGATACCTCTCCAGTAGCCGGGTCTCTCTTCTCTACTGGGTTATACTTGGCATATGCTTTTGCATCTTTAACATCGTACTGTATAGTCTTTCCTGTGATGGTTTTAACAGTCATGATGCCGGTCTTCTTATCATAGGTACGGTCTGGGTAGTATAAATCCTCCGCCGTCTTCCATATCTTAGCCCCATCTGGCCTGGATGGATCATAGTCTTTGCTACCAGGGATGTTTATATGGTATGATCCCTGTCTTTTATCAACACTTGCCTGTCCTTTTGCTCTTGAAAGAATAGTAGATGCTCCACCATAAACTTCATTGCCATTCTCATCGATATGAGCCTGATACTTTTTCTTAAGGGCGGCAATATTGTTATCCTTTTCACTCGCTTTGTAGTCAAGCTTATGCTTTTCAGCATCGATAACAACCATGCTATGCTTTACCGCGCGGGCAAGCTCGCTATCAGTCGCTCCTGCGAGAGTCATATCGCTAATAAGATTAGAAATTACACCCATCTGAATACCGGTATTCTTCATCTTAGGATACTCATGACCATTCCGATAGTAATGTTCTGTTCCATCGGCATCAACTTTTACTGTTCCGCCATAATCCAATTTCGGATCGAATCCTTCAAGTTCCTTAAGCGGTGGTTTGTTAAGAATCTTAACCTTTCCTTTTGGATCATGAGTAGGAATGCACATGACAGTATCACCATCGAAGTCCGCTCCCGACAACTGATCTGCTATCTTATGATTAATTCCTACCGCATCAACGACATCAGTACCAAGCATTTTTCTTGCAAGCGCGTTTTTATTGTTGACAGTAAGGATTGGAATCTCAAACCGACCACCATGTGGATAACGAATGAGTGCAAGCTTTGTTCCATTCTCATAGTTTGGAGCATACACTTCGTTATCCTTTAAGGTATTGATCGGAATTATGACATGATAACGCTGTCCAGGAAGCGCTGCCGCTTTCAGATGTACGGCCGCTGAATCGCAGGAATCCGCAAACTTCTCAAGCATGTGCTTTTTGATAGTCGGATTTGTAATTGACATATACTCGTCAAACTCTGCAAGCTTATCTTTTTTAGCAAGATCAAGCTGCTTCTTAGCCAACGAGAGCGACTGCTTTGCAAGGAACTGAGATGGAATTGCGTTTGCCCATTCATCCCAGTCGCCTTCATCAGCTCTTTTATTGATAAGGCCAAGCTTTTCTTTCCCTGTCTTTTTATCCGTATACCAATACTGGCCACCCTTGTCCGCATCTTTGATGGCTGAGCCAAACGGATTGTCAGGATCATCTTTTTTAATCGGCTTAAGAACAGTGCTTGTCTTATCGCCAAGAGCCGGGGTTCCTCGCTTTTTATTCGTATTGAATACGACATCAACACCGTCAGGCAAATCATCAGAGTATACCGCCATACCTTTAAGATAATGGGTTCCGTCTACAAGAATACGAACCTGCGAATATCTGGAATCTCCAAGAGATAAATCCTGGCAACCTCTACGAAGCTCGATAACTCCATCTTTATCAACACCTTTGAATCCATCGCTTCCTACATCATCCGCATAGCGGACCATAAGGCGCTTCGAATCAAGACTTGTTGGGTATGTAAATTTTTTATGGAAAGTTTCCCCATCATTCTGCGATTCATAGTCTTCGATCGTTTTTACCCGGCTATAATCGTAAATTTCTTTATGTTCCGTCCCAGGCTTGCAGAGAACTTTCTGGATTGTCTGCTGACCTTTCGTATTTACCTGTGGGATTCCGCCAGTGTATACGGGACAACCTTCAGCTTTTTCAAGATAATCCAAGGCAAGATTCAGGCGTTCTTTGGAAATTCCAAGAGATGTTTCAACTCCCGATGTTACATCGAGCATACCCTTTTCGTTGAGCTTTTCTCTAAGAAAGTTTACCGTATTCATTGCCTGATTCATCCGATCTTCAGAACTTGGATTCAGAAGTGACCTTACGGTCGATTCAGATAATCCCATCTGTTTTCCAATCTCTGTGGCACCAAGTCCATCCGCTTTGAGTGATTTTGCTCTCTGAACCTGATCGAGACGTCTTTCATATCCAGCCCAGCTCACCTGTCTACGATATTCGGTAGAGGTAAGGCCCATTGACTTTGCAATCGCATTGTCACCGGTCCAAACTTTCCCATCATCGTCGGTATATGTAAAACCGGCTTTCTTGAGCTCGCTGATTCTTCCAAGGAAATCACCAGAATGCTGATATGGATTCTCACCTGATCCATACGGATATCTTCCGCTGTGGCGAGGTGTGCCATAATGCTCAAGATAGTCATCTTCTCTGTCGGATATGCCAAAATATGATAATATCTCATCTGCAATCGAACTCATGTTAATATACCCCCTCGCTTACTTTATCCAGAAACTCGCTCTTTCGAACGATTTCGTCCATCGTCTTAAGAAGCTCTTCCGTCGTTGGCTTGTGATATAAAATCTCATTGTTCTGATAGATTCTGAGTTCTTTATCGATTTCTCCCGGTTTCACTTTGTATTCCAAACAAAAAAGAGCAGCGTATACGATTAACTGCTCCATCTTTGCTGACTGAGTTCCAGACTTATAGTCGTGAATTCTCAGAAAATTATTTCTGAAAGAAATCGCATCCGCTGTTCCAAAACAATGGTTTGAATAATATAATGGCTGTTCCGGAGTAAGCTTAAATCCGATAGCATCATTAACGTAATTCAAAAAATTCTCATAGATGCGATCCATATCAATAACATCTCTAGGAATTCCATCACCAAGAACATGCGATAAGACAGTTAATCTATCTCCTTTTTTAAGTTTTAAATTATTACGAATAAGTGTTTCTGCCAATTCATGAAGAGATGTACCCATTGCCGGGGCATATATACTTACTCGTTTTTGAAGTAATTCTTCTTCTGTATATTTCAGCCAATAAGGCTGTGAGGGTGCAAGGAATGCGTGTTTACCTCTAAGATCCGAATGGTTATTGAAAATCATTGTAGATAATCCTCCTTATTCGTTGAATCTTTGTCGAAGCTCAGCCATCACCTCATCCTTATTTTCAGGATAGATAAATGCTGAATGTGACATTTTGTTCATCTTATTCACGTAATAGTCCTGATTCGGCTGGTGTTTAGCCGTCGCGCATTTCTTTACCTCGAGCGTGCTCCATTTATCTCTATAGAGAATGAGCAAGTCAGGAACTCCCTGTAAATATGAACTGTCATTTTTCAGTACCATACATCCTGGGAATTCTTTCTTTAACTCTTTAATTAGATTTGCCTGAAATTTACTCTCTAACATAACGGAGCCTCCTTAAAAACATATGGGCCTTCTGGGTCACGATCCCAGGACCTTCCGGTTATGAGCCGGATGCTCTAACCAACTGAGCTAAAGGCCCAAAATATAAAGAAGCTGCTCTGGCATATTTTCGTTTGGCGACTGATGTTCTCTATCTTTCAAAGCGAAGGTATGAAATATAAATGATTAAAATTCACGGATGGGAGGAAAGGTAGCCCAAATTCCGCTACAATATGCCAAAATAAAAAGTGCCAACAAGCAACTTCTTCTCATAAAAGGGTATGTTTTTAAAGCGCACGGGGTAGGTGGTGCGTAGGATGTGAATATAGATTTAGACTTAGTTACTCGATAAATTCGAAATGATATCCGAACTTATTAGAATTAAATGGATAGCCGACGCATCTGCTGATCCTTGTTCTGCTAAGACCAATGCATTTGCTGGCTTCAGATATCGAGTCGTAGACTTCTCCTGTTTCCACGACTCTAATTTTCTTACCCTTTGTTTTCGGCTCTAAGGTAAGATTGCTTGCATCAACATGCTTTTTGTTTCCGTCATTGTGACAAATATAAGATGACATGACATCTCCATGCAAAAATGATTCAGCGACCAATCGTGATACTTTTTTCTTTTGCTTTTTATGATTCTCATAAAGGTACACCATAGCATTACCCTGAAAATCATAAGAAATAGTTTTAATGCGACCTGTCTTTGAGTTTTTAACTCTTCCAGCATCACTAACTTGATATACATCGCTGGTTCCAACGGGTTTCCACTGTTCTTCTTCCACTCGCTCCTCCTTCCGAATATTCTGGTTATTTGTGGCGAAATAAAAAGAAGAGGTTTATGTCCCTCTCCCTCATAATAGGCTATGTTTTTTTCGCGAATAAAATAAAAGGGCCTGAGTATTTAAACCCAGACCCAAATATTTTTTATTTTTCAATTGCAGGATTAAATGTGCATACGCCCGGATAATATTTTTCAACAATATTTTTAAATATCATATATTCTTTCGTCGTGCATTTTGTGACTATCAGATAACCGGTAATTTTACCATCAGGTGTTCGTCTCTGATATATCGCATGGCAATACGCCGCATGCGGATAATCGCATATGGCGCACATCATTCCATCGATTCGTCCTGTAGTATAAATCGCAACAGCCTCATCCTGTATTTCATTGAGATTAATAATAGTACTAAATCTTTTTACTTTCATAACATATTTCTCCATTCCAAAATATCAATTAACCATAGATTAATTCATTAATGCTACATTTCAAAGCTTTCATAATTTTCAACAAATTGTAAACTGTCGGAATAGATTTCCCGGTGCAGTATCTGCTTATCATAATTGACGATATACCAGTCTTTCGTGAAAGCTCATATTGAGTCATTCCAACCCTCATAAGCTTGTAATATAATCTTTCAGAAAAACGCTGATTGAAATCCTCCTCTGACAGTTCAATGCCTTCGGTTTCATCAAATATAAGATAAATGCTTCTGCTCATGAAATCATAAATATATCTTTTGCCGCCCCCCGTCTTTAGTGCTATTTCCATTTGACCACTTGGATACCAATCAACAATATCTTCCGCAAGTTTCGGATATTCCTCAACAAATGAATCAAATACTGGTCCCCAATAATCTTTTCCTTTTTTCATTTTGCTCGCCTTTCTCATGATTTATTTTCTGCTATACAAAAATAAAAATTTTTCGCAGTTCCTATTTCATTTCAAAGTAAAAATTAAACTCTATTTTAATTTCTTAAAGTCTATTTTAATTTTTTCCCTTATACAAAATAAGAAAAGTAAAAATTTTTAGCCAAAATGATTTATTGCTATACAAAAATAACCCGATTTCGGCATTTTCTGCTATACAAAAATCATTAAAATACTATTTATTGCTATACAAAAATACACGTCACTCGTCAAAATCTTCCTCTAAATTATCGCTCCATTGATCGTAAATATCATCTGGCAGCTCATTTTTATTATGTTCAGTTGTTCTAAATCGTGTAAGATTTCCCATAGTTCTCACGCTTTTCATAATATAATCTGCTTGTGTCTCTCCATCGATGGCGCATAATTTTACGAATTCGTCATAAAATTCTTCGGGAACCCTGACGTTCAACTGTCTAGTTTTCCTCTGCCCTTTTATAGGTCTACCACGCTTTCGTTTTATCTCTTCCAACACTATCCCCTTTCAGCAAAATATCATCACAACAATTATTGAATAATCTCAAATATCCTTCCCTACAATTCACGGAAGCCCGAGCAATTATATTTCCATCCGAACCATAGATATCAGCAAGAGGTTGTCCACAATCAGGGCATGATAAATAATGACCAACCACGCCACTTCTTATATTACCATGCACCATCATTGGATAGTTTGAGTCATATTGGAACTTACAGCCACAACCGCATTCGCATTCGAATAATTCTCCTCTGATTACATCATGAAATTTTCCAATTTTTTTAATCTTAACCATTTTGAAATATCAATCCTTTCGTCCAAACGATTGTTTCACCGCAGAGTCCCCAGCATCGAAGCATAAATCTCGTGCTTGAAGCCATACGTCTCTCCGAATTTCCACTTCTTTAAGTTTAATTGAGCACTCATTATATTCTGATACTTTTGACAGATATTCAATATAGGGTAATCTCTTACCTTCATCGGATTTTATCAATGTCGATAATTCTTCTGTTTTTATGATTAATAGGTGATGCTCCCTGCAACATTTCTTATATTCGTCAGATATGCTGAGTCTAATCTGATCGCGATATAACTTATCGGCCATTTCTTCTCTCGTCATAATATATCAATCCTCCAATTCGTCATGTATTCCAACCTCTTTACCGTCTACGGAAGTGTGGAAATCAAAATCTTCATCCTGAATATCTTCCCAGCTTTCTTTCGCACCCGAGTTTATGAATTTCCGCAAAAGTTCTGGGATTTCGTCAATAAAATCCTCGAGTTCATCAAGATCTTCGAGCTGATCATGCCCATACAGTCGATCAAGATTCCCTTTCTTCACACCCGTGTAGCATAAATTCCACCCAGATCCAGATCCGCTATCGATAATTGTATATATGTTACCATTAAAAATAACCGTAGCATTCATATCCCAATAATATCCATCATTGTATCCAGATGATTTAATAACATTAATCTCTTTTCCATCAATAGTTTCTTTTAAAATCATAACTATTTCTCCTCTGATATATTACATAGTTTGTTGCAAATTTTGTTGAGCTGATACGTCACACAACCAAATATAAATGTGCTTCTTTGATAAATTGAATCCTCAAGATTTTTACCATATATCGAATTACTATATAACCTTGCTTTTGTACGACTTTCCAATAATATTCCAAAGAGTATCCTATACTGTTCATTATCATCCATAATTTTACAGCACGAAAAATCGGCATTCTTCAGCGACAATTGTAATAGCTGATTAGTGTATACCAAACTTTCAGCTTGAAGAAGATAATTATATTTCCGCGCTACATTATCTGACATGTCTTTACAATAATTGAAATATTTATCCGCAGTCTTTGCATTATCTTGAATCTCCTTCTCGATAATTTCTCGTGCTTTCATGTATTTGCTCATAAAATATCAATCCTCCATTTTTCTATAAAAAAAAGGAAAAGACCCAACGCATTTTCAGCGCTGAGCCTTAATCTCAATTAAGTGATACATGAATCGCCACTTCAAGATTTTTCACATATCCATAAATCTCGCCGCATTCAGTAATATCAGATCGTAATTCAACCTCATTGAGCCATATGTCTTTGGCGTTAGCTATTTCCAATGGTGTCCTATGTTTTTCGTAAATGAATTTAGAATATTCTAAATAATATCCGTCTATTCCGGGATATAACTCATTAAACTCTTTATTCCATTTTTCATACATAGGGTTAACCATATTAACAAATACCTCTCGCCGAGTCACAAACTCCTCTATAAGATAATTTTTAACCCGCTCTGTTAATACCGAAGCGCCTAATCCTTTAAATGTGAAATTAGCCACCATCGTTGTCATAATATAAATCACTCCTTTCATAATAAGATGTGTAAATTACGCGAATATATTTTTGAAATGTTTCCCACGAATTCCAATGAGTAGTTCCCCATTAGCCGCGCTATAAAATATAAAAGTAAAGGAGCCTTAGTGTTACCTAAAGCTCTCGAACTTTTCATTAATGAATTTCATAGCACTTTCTTTATTCATTTTTCCGCTTACTATCTTGTTAAGTTCCATGTACTGTTTGTAAGATTTTTTACCAATCCAGTAATCCGTAAATGGGCAACGTATAATTTCCCAAGTATGATCACTCCACATGATAACAAATTCCTTACCGTCACATGTGTCTCTCCAATGTACGTATTCAACTATAATTTCATTTGCCATAAAATATCACTCCTTTCATTAGAGTGCATGTAATTAACGCGACTATTCTTTCTGCCCATTAAGAATCTTTAAAATATCATTGAATGATTCCAAGCAAACACATGACCTACCTTCGAGTATAAATTGAAGTGTAGTCGCTGCGACCGAATTATTCGTATAGTAATAATCTGGGCAATTTGCTGATCCGTCAAACCAGGCCACTGGCGGTAAATAAAGCATTCTGACTAGGATATTCTGCGTATGAAAATAAAACTCGTACCCATTAAACATTGGACGATATACAGGATAGGTGCAACCAGGAACTTCAAGAAGACGCTTTTCATAGTATAGAAACTCATCGCTTGCTTTATAGCACATGTAAATATCAATGATCATGTTTTCCATTCCTTTCCTATTTATTATTATCTCCCGAATATCTTTTGCGAAGTATTTCCTTGTATTCGTTAAACCACTCTTCCACATGGCAAACATCTATCTTGATTGATGTACCCTCTTTGGTTTTATAACTATCCCAGAGGCTATTGCAGAGTTCCCTTTCGATATCGCAAATTATTTCTTTGAGAGGAACCATTTGCGTAATATTATTCTTGGGTATAATCTCAACTATAAAGTTGCCACTTTCCACATACTCCATCTGAATAATCGCTATATCTCTATCCTCATCTTTCCTACGGGTTGGATTATTGATATACTGATCTGACCAAACCTCAATTCTCGAATCTTCTCTTGTCTTTACCATAATTTTATTCCTTTCTGAATGAGTTTCTTCCTATTATAATAGGATTGAAATATCAATGATCGGTTATTTTCAGAACCCCTCTTTCCTCAGCAATTAAAATAGTTGCCAAAGCCATAAGTGTTACTAACTGGAATCTGTTTTCTCCACGCGGAGGATAATAAATAAGCCGCATATTATTTTCTGCTGCTTCATATGCTTCTCTTAGAAACTCCTTTTGGCAGTCCGTCAGAGGAACACACCAAATTTTTTCAACATACTCCACAATATCAGTCTTCATTCTTTTATCCTCGCTTCCGCGCCAAATCTACAGTGCACAACGGCATCTTCAAAACATGGTTCCTCTGTAAAGTTTCTTTCTCGCATCCCGACATGTATTTCGATATCGTATTGGTCCACATTAATCGTGCCGCCGTATTTTTTATTTATAAATTCGGCTATTATCTTTTTAACATCCTCCTCTGTAAGCTCGATATCTATATATGTATTAACGTTCATTCCACATCATCCTCCTTGATTTCTGTTGACTGGTCTGCAATGTATCACAATGCCATTTAAAGGAGTTATGATTTCATATTCATATTGGTGAATATCAATGTCCGGAATACTTTTCCGCATCTTTTCAAAAAGCATATTCGAAATATCATCGGCTGTAAATTTGATAATCATATCACTAACAATTCCCATCTTTATTCCTCCTGTAGTCTTCCACGTTGAATCCAAAGCACCATTTAATCATTTTCTTCTGAAACCAATTAAAATGATAGTCTACGAATATCAAAAGGCTATAAGTCTCTCCAATTTTTATAGTAGAACCATTTATAATATCAGGTTCTACTGTCCCAAGATGATATCCATGTGTTTCCATAAATCCTCCTATCGATCCATATAAATATCAAGCACTCCGAATTTATAATGGCAATCTTTATTTTCTTTGCTCATATCTTCAAGAATTTCGATAATAAATTTGCCAAAATTAGATCCTTCTTTATAATAAAAATTTAACATTTCTGCCGCTTGGTATGTAATAAATCCCATTGCACTTGAATCAGTCTTCGTAGCTTCGATTTCTAATGGAATAATTTCCTCATCTTTTAGATTAGAAAGCATTTCTATTATTTCAGTTTTTCCAAGCCCTTCATCGATTGGCTTCTCCTTTAAAATAACATCATACTTATCTTTCATATGCTAATCCTCCTATTCATCCCCAAATATATTCAAACAGTCCATAATAGCTGCTATGAGATTCATAAATGCAACATCAAACTTTTTAAATATGATACACAACATGATGCATACAAGGTTTGCTACCAGCAATATTTTCCACATTGTCTTTTCCATTATTTTAGCTCCTTCTCAAAATCCCGATAACATGTGCTCACCTCATTCTCTGCATAATAGAGATTATAGTCGTTCTGCTCAATATACCACCACAGTTTTGTATGCCCGAGACGGAGATAGTCCTCAAGATAATGTTGTTCTTCATACTTATCATCAACCAACTGTCTGAAGCTTAGCTCGTCGATTTCAGAACTATTCTGTACGAACATGGCAATATCCATAATATTGGCGATGGTATATTCTGCTGTTACAACAAATACCGCACGAACGATCTCGTTGCCGGTCCGCCGAATATGCGAAAGCTGATCGATATTATTTGCGTGATATACCACACGGTAGCAATCATAAAATGGGAAAGTCGTTTCATCAGTCATATAACTGGTGTGCATCTCCACAGGTATTGCAACCTTCTCCCCACCACCAGAAAAATGATCTCTTAGAGCAATATTAAATAGCTTTCGATACCAGTCAACGTGCTGCTCATAATTATATAGCGGGTCCCCACCACCAGATATAGAAATAATATTGCAATGATGATTGTATAAGGCATATGAAAGTTTATTCAACCCTTGCAGTGTTGTCTTTGGAATATGCAGATTATTTTCCTTAACAATGCAGTAAGGGCACTTATAGTGACACCCAAAATTTGTAATAACGCTCATATATTTCAAAATTTCCATACTTGACATACCTCCTACTCTCGCTTAACATGAACATGCCGAATAATGGTTCTGAACTTCTTTCAGACATTCCATCATCAATCCATAATCCGTAAATCTATCAATATCTTTGATAACTGCCGTGCTGCCGCATACATTAATAAAGATACATTTTGCATTCTCGCAATAGTCTACAGTCACGCGCTTGTTATTCGTGCATTCATTGGCTTCAAACATCTCATTCATCTTTTTAATCCAGTTTTTCATTAGAAATCCCTCCAAATAATTAATTCAGAATATGGCAGATTTTTTACCCATCGGCCATTTCATAAATATCCATCAAAGTATCAAAAGTTAATGGTAAAAGTTATACTTTTAATTCTCTTCCAAAATCTTTTTTATCCCTCATCTAATTCTCCGAAAAGCTCTTCGTATTTCGCAAGATCAGACTTTATCAATAGTTCCTTTACCTCATCTTCCGTCAGAACCTTACCGAATGTCGATACATCTTTTTCGTAAGTCAGAAACCAATGTCCTTTTTTAGTCTTATACAGTTTTGTGGATTTGGCGCTATATAAGACATTTCTCCCAAGAAAATATCCAAAATAGTTATATTTGCATTTTTCTGAGATTAGCTCCATTTTATCAGTGTCGTATTTTAATTTATCAATCACAAATATCATATTTTCGTCCCTTCTCGTCTGTTGTTACAGAATGGCAAGCTATACAATTTCGGTATATTTTTGCTATTAGTCCAATAATTCTTTGTCAATAATCTGAAAGTTAGCTCTATGAATATAAAGTGCTTTTCCGTCAATCATTAATTTTGTCGTTTTCGGCAGATCTTCGCATACCTCATAATACACACTATCACCAGAATAAGCACAAATCGGATCACCAAGCTGAGACTGGATGACGACTACACGAGCCTTACCAAAATAATTCTTAAATCTATTGACAACGCTTGCAATAATAACATTCTCTCCAAGACTACCATCAGTTTTACTATCAATTACTTCTGGACTTTGAAAATCCACATCTGGATTTAATCCCTTTTCCGCAAAGATCATTGTAGTACCGCAGTTCTCCACTTCCTTGCCATCAATTGTAACCGTAACTACGCTGGATAATTTTTTCGTATAGCCCCCACTGCCGTCTGAATACGTTTCTTCTTTTACAACATTTGAGTCCAAGTCAATTTTCTGCCCACTCATATCCATGAATTTTTCGCCTTCATTCGTATAAAATGAAACATTATATGTATTACCAGTGATAGAACCATTGAGATCGTTTACTTCGCTATTCAACCCTTCACAACCTGTAAGACAAGTCATTAAAATAGATGCTGCTAAAATTCCTGCTACTAATTTTTTCTTCATGTATATTTTCCTCCATGAGAATTCCTTTATTATGTTCTTTTCGCGTTGTTTTATCGCCTTTTTTTTCATTCATTCTTTTCGTTATTCCAGACATAACTAACATGAAAAATATCACGACGTATTTCAGTAACCAATATCAATGGTTACAAAACAAAAGAGCCCTTATTCAGGACCCTACTCGATATCTTTCTCGGATATTACAAATTGGTCTCCGGTGTCTTCCATCTCGATCAGGTATTTCCCCGTATCTTCGAACACTTCTAAGATAATGGCATACTGTCCTCTGAATCTAATCTCGTCTCCTTCATAAAATATCATTTCTTTTCCTCCTCGTTATAAATTAGTTTAATCCCGCGTGTATCTGGAATTTTGAACGCCTTAATAAGCCGACCACACTTAGGGCATCTTTCAGGACTGATCGCTGATTGATGTATATAGTGTGCTTTATGAATATCTCCCTCTTCTGCATCAGCCGCATATACTTTTATTGGCGGTTTAGGATTACAATCGTATTCGAAATGTTTGAAGATGTACCCACATTCACAAACTGGTTTAAAAGTTACTATCGCCATATGTGTTCCTCCATTCGAGCTTTTTCAATTAACGCATGTCCCTTTTCAATGCCTGCTTCATATCCTTCAGAATATCCGCGACGAAATATAGCGCTGTTTTCTTCAGCAGTAACTAATTTTTCAGAAATATCTTGCCCATACTGCCTAGTCATTTGTATTAGTCGAATAGCTTGCACAAGCTCTTCTTTATCAATAACCATATAGAAGTTACTACGAATAAACTCATCTATTGTTTGAAATATAAATTCGTCCTGCGTTTCGGTGACCGACAGTCGTATGTTATCGATGGTTTTTTCAACTTCACGAATATAGTCGGCATCCGATGCTTTATTAGAAATATCCATCACTTCTTCTCCTCCACCATTAAAGAGCCATCCGCGTTGTATCTCGGACATAGACTGTTTAGAGAATTGTCATCGAATACAAGTAAGTAATGGACACCCGTCTGCTCGTCCACATAGTCGACAAGTTTATTGGACATTCCAAACCTCCACATTCCCTGACTATCATTTTCTCTGAAATAGAACGAATTGGCATAAACACCAGTTCCACATCCAATCAGCATTCCAATAACAAGTCCGATTACGCAAAATAACATAATTCTATTTTTCTTCATTTTTTATTCCCATTCCCTTTCTTATTTTTATAAAGCATCCAGCCAGTCTTTGCTTGGACTATGGCTCTTAAATATCATGTAGTGTATTTTCCACGTATGTTCTCATATCTCTGTTTGATGAAGTTGATATATCTTCTCACTATTCATACACCCCATTTCCGATAGATACTGGAGAATTCCATGCTCCATATTCTTTCACAATTTTTCTGGTTTTTAGATCGACTTTGAGGTATCCTTCTAATGAGGGAAAACCTCCGTCGTAACCTTTAATATACAAATATTCATCTACGACCTTAGCTCCGGTAACGCTCATCGGTGAATCCGCATAATATGGATCACCAATTTCATGCGCCATATCGTATACTGATTTAGTTTCATTGTTCTCGGCATGTTCGAGTGCCTTTATTGCCTTGTTTATCGCAAGCGTATAGATAGTTCCCTCATCAGGATTAATTTTCCACATCCGAACAAGGTAATAGTTTGCGAGAAGTATTTTTAATATCTCTGCTGTTTCCTTATTTGTCAGCTCGCCATCGCCATTCACAATATCATTCAATCTTCCCATTTCTAATTCTCCTTACTCATAATCGCGCGATTTTTCCAGTCCTTTATTTCGATTGTGTTTTTCCATCATTTCACGAAGGTTAATAGCTGGAATAATACAATCCCTTGCGAAATATCGTTCAGCAATCTCTTCCCACTCTTTTTCAGATCGGGCAATTTTGATTGGCTCTTTCGGATTTCTTTTCTTAAGCTCAGAAATATATAAATAACAGCTCCGGACGAATATTGCAGCATCTTCTGAAGAATATCCATGCACGAAGACCAACTCGTCCGTCAGTTCAATGATAGCTCTCTGAAGATTCCTATCGCTTAATTTCTCAACCTCAGTTTTACTGACATTTTTTATCATATTGTTAGCTCCTTTAAATATTTTTTTATTTAGTATACGACTGCATCTCTTTCAATCTTATAAACCATGTCACTCATTACTTTTTCACATTTTTCACTACAAATATAATTTTCATAGTTATACTGCAGTCTATTTGTCATATGCCCGCAAACGCAGCATGGTTTTGCCTGATCCGTTAAAATATATCCGTCTGGTGTTTCTTTCTCAAGTTCTTCTTTTAGCAATCTTTTGAACTCATCCGCATATTTCTGCGAGTCTTTTTCATATTTGATTCGCTTATTATTCCATGCGATATAGTCATTTGGGTATTCAGCCTTATACTCTGGTGCTACGAGATTGTGCTTCTCCAGAATAATCAGACCACATCTTATTCTGGCTTCAGTTTTTCTTGATAATGATTGTCCATTCATATATTTATATAATGATCCTATCCCAACACCGGCTAGTTTTGTAAAACGTACCGATCCGAGATTATATTTTTCTAAATATTCATGAATAGTATCTCGTGTAAACATATCTATTTCCTCTCTATATTTTATACGGACATGTCTTTTAGGTCTTCCTTGAGAAGAAGGAGAAAGTCTTTCAAATCTTCAAGAGTAAATCCTTCATTATTGCAGGTATTGGTTCGACCTAAGTGTTTGTAGTAATTAATAATTGTACCACTGGCAAGATGAATGATATAAAACTCGTCCTGGGCATAATAAAGCAGGAAATTTTCTGTGTTTTTTATACCCTGACACATGACTTCAATGTCAAAGATTTCATCAGAGGTAAACACCTCCCGGAATACTTTTACAAAATCTTCCCGTTCAAAATGATACTGTGGGAGATCATCGAGATATTGATTGTGCATATCATTTCCTCCTTAAATAAAGAAAAGAGCCTGAATATATTTCGCTTCAAGCTCTTAAAGAAAAACATTGGATAATAAAAGAGGAGTAACCCATTTGAGAGCTACTCCTCTAAATACCAATCAATATTTTCAGTTATATGTGTGGTACGAATTCTTAGATTTTCCAAAAAGTCTTTTGAAACATTATCAGACGGTGCTAGCCAAAGCGAAATTGTGAAGTATCGATCGGCTACTTTCTGATTTCCATCGTCTTCTTTTCTCCAGGAACTCTTTAGAAAATATACAGATAGTCTCCGCCTAAGTTTTCTTATAAATTTCATTCCGACCAGTCCATATCAACTTTCTGAATATAACAGCTCTGATAATCCACAAGCATAACCGAATCTTTTTTAAAGTTTATAATACAAGGCTCATTCGCATCAACATACGTGTCATATATAGCTGTTTTCCACATTGCTTCATTATATTCACCAATGGTGGATTTATCTGTCGAATTGTATTCTTTATATTGCTCGTTGTTTTCGAACAGAATTATATTACTGCCTTGCTCGTCATCATTGCTTAAATACGACAGAATATAAGTTCCCTCTTCAATTTGATCCGATGAATATAATCCGGGCTTAAGGATTTCGCCGTCATTTAATATATTTTTATCTTTTTCTGTAGACGATTCGCCAGTTAAAGATCCATAAGACTGATCCATAATTAGAACATTGCCATCCGAAATATTTACTGAGCATGTTTCATCTGGATATACATATGTGCAGTAATATGAATTTGCTTGGATAGCATCATCCTCTTCTCCGATTGTGGATCTGGGACTCGTGCGATAATATCCCATATAGTCATCAATAGTCTCAAAAATGATTATTTCCATTGAAGAATCTTCGCCCCTGTTCGTGAAAGTATAGCTTCCAGCTTTCAAGTCATCTCCTACAATATATATTCCAGATGCTATACTTGATCCATCATTTTCATACCAATCGGTGTCAGTCACGACATCTTTTGAATCTGAGACTATGCTTTCGCTTGATGATTCCGTTTCTTCTTGATTCGTTTCTACTGAATTTGATGATAGATCATTATTGTTTTCGATTACACCGCTGCTATCTTGGTGCGTTGTATCGGTCGACACTGATTTCTCAGTTCCTTGGCATCCTGTAAAACAGATAGTTGTTCCTAATACCAAACATACAATGATTGCTCTTTTACTTTTCATATAAAGCCCTCCTTTTATTGGTATTATTGTATCATACTTTCCACAAATATAAAAGGAGAGCCTCAGATTTTCCCAAGACTCTCCAATACAATTAATCTTCATCGACAAAACCGATTAGTAATGAAACTCCCGTATCATTTGTAAATCCATCGACCTTTAAAAAATCCTGTCCTACAGTCCCAAGATCTTTGATGGCGATATCGTTAATTAATGCCATCTTTCCACAACTGTCTTCCCAGAAATCGTCAAGTTTTCCAACACTCATATTAGGCTTTGGTAAGTCTTTATATGGTTTTGAAATAATTGCTTTTCTAGGCTTCAGCAGTTTCTTTCCTGTCACTACTAAAACGATACCTCCAACAACCACTCCGGTTCCGATGAGGATCTCTTTCTTATGTTCCTCTACAAATGTTTTGATTTCTTCTAATTTCATAGCTGTTCTCCTTTCAAGAATATCAATTGTATTTCATATGAGTGTATGTTTTTGTCGCGATTATTTATACAAATTCAGAACATACTCAAGAGCTTTCCTAGCGAGATCATCTTTCGGCTCTATATCCCAACCACGATCATAATGGACAATACAACTTTCGAAATAATGCCAGGGAAGAAATTTATCATCATATCCGATCCACAGTTTCGAAATTCTTCCATCATTGATTCCATACTTACTACCGGTCTTAAAAACTTTTGCCTCATATACGAATTTAGAACCATCAATTTCAAAAGATCCTTTTTCCCACATAACTCATTCCTCCACCTTTTCTATACGCCATCCTGCTATATCAGTGATTTCTATGCCATGCAATGCCATCACATCATCTAACATTGCAAAATCTTTAAGAGTTGGTGATTTTGGATACGTAAATAGTGGACGATTATTCTTGTCTTTATATGGTGATCCGATGATCGTCTCTCCGTCTCTTAATATTATTATGATTCGCTTCATAAAATATCTATCTCCTATCTCAAATCTTATTCGGACTACCAAATATGTTGTTTATCAATTCTTCCACTGTATCTGGATTAAGTAATGCTCCAGCAGCTTTCGGATGTCCGCCTCCGCCATATGCATGAGTAATTTCATCTCCGAGGTTAATATTGTCTCTAATTGTTCGAAAGCTTATCTTGCCTTCGGAAATATCAATGATTGCGATATACACAAGTTTCGGGTTTAGTTCACATAAACGATTACCAAGTTCACTGATATATCGTTCCGCAAATACCACTCCGTATCTGTTTCCAAATATATCTTCCTTTTTAATTATCTGAGAATTTTTCTCATCAACATAGTGATTTATGTCTTTTCGTAATTGAGCAAGCATTGTTTTCTCTTCCAGTCCAAATGCCGGAAACACATCCGAATCATTTAACGCTATCTTCGCCATAACCCACTCGATAAATTCAACAATGCCATACATTGAAAAAAGATTATTCATATCATTGCAGATACTTCCAGCATTCCCAAGTTCTTTCCAACGCCATGTATCCCAGTCACGCACGATTGCTACAAATTTACTAATATTTTTCATAGTATCCGCATCGCGCATATTAAACATTGAGAAGTTGTATAAATACACGTAAAACAGCTCAGTTCCAGACGTTTTACAATAACTACATATTGGAAGGTTTTCCATTACATGACACCAATCGTATTTATTCAGCCAAAGTGCAGTTGCATGATGATCGAATAATCGAGGCATTATATTATCCTTGTGTTTTTCTATCTGTCTTGCAACCTCTTCACTAACACTTAGATCAGTGATATAGAGGCCATAATATGCTGAATTGGATAAACTACGGCTCATAATAAATTTGAGCACTTTTTGATTAACATTGTCATATGAACAAAATTCAACATCGACATTTTCATACCCAAATGCCAAGTACGCAAGGACAGCACAACCAACCCCATCAAGATCTGTGTGTGTAAATAATTTAATTCGCATTTTCTTTTCCTCCGATCTTATTTTTATGGAACATTGAGATTAGTATGAGATTTTGTCAACTAATTCAAACCGGTATTTGCGTTTAATATTTGGATATTTTTTATGATCGACTTTTCCCATAAACATATCAAACGGTCTGGCAAATACGTCTCCATAGTGAACATCTGATTTGATAGCTTTTCCATCATATAGTGCTTTGTAAATCACAAACATTTCGCCAGTTTCTGTATGCCGCGCAAAATGCAAGACTTCATACCTATATAGATTATTATTTTTCTTGATACACTTTTCATCAAGTGTCTCTCTTTTGAAATGTTCAACGATAGCTCCCTCATATATTCTTGCTTCCCCTTCTTTGGCTGTGACCTCAATGCGATCGGTTACTTCGTTATAATTTGGGCATTCCCTGTCGTCCAAACGCATACATGGCCCATCTCCAATGCTCTTAAAAAATCCATAAATACAATTTTCGCATTCGATCATAAATATCACTCCTTTAACTCATTTACCGTTTTCATAACATTTAAAAATTCTTCTTTTGCCCTGGCGTTAATCATCAATCCAGTTTCGGTACACCACTGAACTTCATATGAAAGAATATCACTCTCATTCACAATTGCTCTACTTGCATTGCAATCTCTTACAATTTTAAAGAAATCTTCCGGATCGAGAATATCATAATCTGGTGCTATCATTACCTCATGGATCGATGAAGGCATGACAAAATAATTTCTTCCAAGATGCTGCCAAATAGCTTTTCTGATTTCTTTATCAAGAATCAAGCTTGCTCCATAGTCTTCGTTTTCATAATCGAGCATATATAAATTTAGAGTATCTTCCTCATACATTAAGCCAGTCACATGCGCTCCATGGCTACGATCTGCCTCAATTGCAGCCGTATGAAGAATGGCTTGTGTAATATCCAACATCTGAAGCATTTTGTATGTTATGATTGTTTCTTCAGATTGATTGGGAGATAACAGCACATAATAAAACGAGAAATCTCCCTCAGTTCCGACAACGTAATCTTTTCCATCTTCGAAATTTGTTCTCTGAAAATTAATCATACGAATACTAAGTCTATCTTTGATTTCATCAAAATTTTTATTCATAGTGTTATCCCCTTTCTATTAAGTTAAAATATCAATCTATACAGTATGTAAATAATATCAAAGAGCAAAAGTCCTCTGAATATAACAATGATTACACCGGCTATAGGCATATAAATATTTTCCAATTTTGTATAGTTTTTGCATCTAAATCTGATCTTGTCCATGGTATTGAGAATAAATTTATAATAAAACTTTCCAATCCCAACTACGATAAGATAGATAATAAATATGGTAAACGTTATTTTAGCTAGCATAAATATTATTCCTTTCACTTTAGTTTCGATCACTTAAAACAACAAAACCAGGAAATCCCAAACGTTCTCTCTGTTCTTTTGTTAGAAGACCTGTCGCTGTTATTGCTTTATGATCTGCTGCAATATATTGGCTCTTTAATGTGGCATTTTCATTTGAAACGCTCACAGTAGCCTTTCTGCATTCCAGATATGCTGAGTACATCATCAATAATGCCTCTTCAGTATTTCTCAAATTTTTCTTCAATTCTTTCTTTTTCATTTGCATACCTCCTCATAGTCTTCAAATTCGCATGGCTTTTCTTTCTGCCAAACAGAATCGACAATCTTTAAAATATCATCGCTATATGTGTCTTTAAATCTGTTCAACGTATATTCTAATTGATCAATATCGATTGCATACTCTTTGCTATAATGTTCTCCAAACACACTTAGATACCATGTTTTTATATATCCGGGTTTTATTGTAACTGTAAATCCAATCCCATATTCATAGCATCCATTAGAATATAATAATATATAGTTTCATAACAGAGGCTATTTTCCCCGCGAAGTCGAAATGCCTAATGACTATAGCTTAATACCAAGTATATGGCATACCAATTTTGACACAACTACCACCGGCAATAGAATTACACTGACTAGACAAGCTAATGACACCGCCACAATGGTCGCTAACAATTCTCCATGTTTTGTCTTTTCACACCATTCAACACACGGGCACATTCCGTACGGGGTATAGCATTCATTATTGCACTTATCCATTCGCATGTTATTTTTTCTCATTTTAATCAGCCATCTTCCTCAATTAAATTTAACATATAATCGATAATGTTATTTGTATTTTACTGAGATGGCGTTGCGCTGCACACCTCATAATCTTCAAATTCGAACGGCTTTCCGTCAAGCATACGATCAACTCTCCATTGAATATATGCTTTTTCTTTCTGCCAAACAGCATCGACAATCTTTAAAATGTCATCAGTGTATGTGTCTTTAAATCTGCTTAATGTATATTTTAATGGAACGATATCTATCACATGCTCTTCCCTATAGTGCTCACTGAATACGCTAATATAAAATCTTTTAATTAGTCCCGGTTTTGTCTCGAATGTTACGCCAAGCCCATACTCAAAACATTTTCTTGCAATTTTACCAGTAAATTCTGCAAAGGTATCTATTTCTTTCATATCTCTAGTCCTCCCTGTTATAGTGATAAGACTTTTTCGGAATCCACTCCCTGATCATACATGTACGTCTTCCATCAAGACTAATTTTAGCACGAACGACATATTTCTTACCTGGCTCTACAGTACCGCCCAACTTCTCTAAGTCCTCTAAACCGTTCTTAATAGTTTTTCTTTTAGACTCTAAGATACTGCAACCATAAGACCAGTAGCAATCTCTTCGCTCAAAGTTCAGAAATACCCCATCGCACGAAACCGCTTCGTCTACTAACACAGGAATCCACGGAGTCTCCTTAAGCCATTCGTCCAGAAATTCTGTATACTTATGGTTTTCTACATACTTATAGAACTTAGAATGTACACCGTCAGAACCATGGGTGAGTGAAAACCGCTTCGTTCTAGCGTCCCATAGAATACTTACAAAGAAGCAGCAGTGACCATACATTACTCCTATTCTCTTACCATCGGTATCATAACTGCTTACCCGATAGCACTTGTCCATATGACGGGTTACCCAGTCATAAATCCTATCTTTTTCCATTGGAGTCATACCATGATTTTTCATCCATTCCATTGTTAAAGGCTGCCTGTGAGCCTCGAAGAACTTTACATCCTGGAAAATGTCTAAGTGACTAAATATATCCTTATCCAGATAGTACGGAAGACTTACATCCTGAACAGAATCAAACTCTTTTCTATTGACAGGATCATCTCCAACCTGTAATCCAGCTTTTATCAAAGCATCTTTTAAATTCATTATTTACATTTCTCCTCTCTATGCAATTTTATCTTGGATAATCTACTCCTCCATCTTTTTTCCAACCATAACATCAGCCATAAACGTTATGGAGTTACTTGGAAAATGCTCAGATTTTCGATTATCAATAGCTGTAAATGTTGTATAATCCCTCAATTTTGGTATGAGATCCTGGATGAGGTCATCTTGAATACTTTCTGGATAATATAAAACACGGGGATCATTACGTCGCATAGTAATAACTGATCTAAGATTTTCACACCGAATATGTTCTGGGTGTACGATCAGCGTATTATTACTTGTTGGCATAAAATTTTTATAAAATTCAAGTTCCCTTTTTGCTTTTTTCAATTTCTGTCTCAGATTCATTTTTATCTCCTTTCATAATCGAATCGTGCATATACTCCATCGCTGTCCGCACAGTATCCGAGGTATTCATTCCTGTTGCACGTCTAAGATCTTCTAACCTCTCAGCCTCCTCCTTAGTCATCCGAACCCGGCAATTAACAATTCTGGGATTATTCGTCGCCGGTCTTCCTCTTTTAGCCAAAAATATCGTCACCTCTTTTCTGTATTACATAAAATCTAAAAAGAAAAGAGAGCCAAAACCTTTGTAGGTTCAGACCCTCTTCAAAACTACTTATTCAGTTCAACATGATCTTGAATACAGCGATCATAAACTGAAAATAGTTTCCTTCCTTACTGATTATATGACCCTTGTCATTAAGGCCTCTGTAGTAAGTAAGTTCCCATTTTCTTTTCTTGAATAATCTTCTGATTTTCATTGTCATTTCCTCCTAAATATATTTCTATAAAGGGGAATGTTTATTTCGCGGAGTAACCACTATTATTTTCTTCCAGCTTTGCTTTCATCTTCACTCTTGATCCGCTCCTCCTGTAATCTCTGTCTCTCTTTATATTCCTCAGGAGAGATCTCTGTAAATGATACCTCATTCTCCTTAAAATACCGATTTACCTCAACTCTTTCGCCGTCTGCTTTCTTGATATATAAAATAGCTAAAGTATCATAATCTCCATTTTTTCGGTCTGTCAAAAGCTCATCACATACGATAACATCCGGTCTACTGTTAGGCATATAAGGAAGAGTGAGCGGATACATCTCATTATAAATCTTTGCTACAAAACCATTGTGCCAGCTTACATAAGGGTTCTCCTCATTTGTACAGTAATATCTATCAATATCACTGTAAGTTACTGATCCATCCTGAGCAACTCTCTTAAATAGACTACTCATTCTCTTACACTGATACCGTTTACTTTTGTCTCGGCTATCAATACGGGGCTCTCCCCATACCTCCTCTGTATCCTCAATAGGAGTAAGAGGCTTTCCATCAATTAAGCGGTTAAGGATATTCTTAGTAATTCCAATACTCAGACCGCTATGATTATCATCTAAAAGGCTTTCAAAAGCTTTCATAGCACTGTCATAGCAAGCACAACCATAATCCCACTCACTCTCAGGCTTATCTCCTCTTTCTCTTTTACTTGCAATAGCTACCTCATTCTTAGCCCATTCTAACATACTCATTACTTACTTCTCCGTTTCACAATATTTTCTGTACATAGTTCACTGGTATCTCAGCTATACCGCAAATCATATATGTACAGAATTCTTTTCTTCTCTGCTGCTACAATTCTCCCTACAAAACTCTACAGGAATACTTTTTCTCTCTCCAATTTTGCTTTCATCTGCTTAAGAATATCCTCCACCTCAATTCTTGTCCGATCGCTGAGCTTCATGTACGCCTTGTGCTCATCATACCATTTAAAAATTTCAAAAAGATTTTCTTTTGCCCAGCTGAACGCCCACCAATCACAAATCATTTCGATGATATACTCATAAGGCATATCAAGAGTAATCTCGCCTTCGTTTGGATCATCGTTAATAAGAATCCAATGCTGCCAATGGTGTGGATTCCTATGAATATGAACCAGCCATGCTCTCCGATACTCTTGGAGTACCTGATACGATCGATTTCCACCATAAAAATATGCATCGTATGCTTCATACTCGTCTGGTTTATTTTTAGATGCATCATGCGAAAATATGATCTGATGCTCAAGATCTACAGGAATTTCATACTCCTGCTCATTTGCCTTTGTAATCACTTCTGGCAAATTTTCCTCCATCCAACGAAATCCTTTTGCCACATTGTCTCGATGATTCTTCAAATATAAGTCATATTCTCTACTCATTTTTCATACTCCTTAGCCCACAAACATTTTCTAGGTACTTTTTTCCATGCAACAACATCGTAACGTTTACACTCGTTATCTTCCATGACTAAGTTATCGTCAATTGGAGCCCGACAGGACATATATACCTTGTATCCTCTAAATACCCGCATTCTCTCAAGATTTACCCACGTATCGCTCCATTGCGTATAATGAAGAAGCATTACCCGTGGATAATATGTTCCAGCTCCGTCACTACATGTGCACAAATACCACCCGTCTTTCTTCGGCTTAAAAATCGGATAAGGTCTCCAAATATTTAACATAATACCTCCATATCATATTAATCTCTTTCATTGTCACCTATGTACGTAAAATATCAATTATATATTTTTCCGCTTTTCTTATCTCTTAAAACAATCCTTTCTTCTATTGAAAAACCGGCATAATTTGCTATTCTATAGAATGTGTCAATGAGCCAACTTATTTTATTTCGATCAGAGTCTGCCTTCTTTATCGCTTTATATGCAACATAATCATTGCATCCAGACCCATTTTTACGAAGGTTTTCTTTTCTTTTTGATTCTTTTTTTACAATGAATGTGTTATATCCAAGACTCTCAAATATCCAGTTCGCATCTCTAACATTCGGTGCCCTGTCTTCCGACAAATATCTGCTGATACTTGTTTCTGTCATTCCACATTTTTTAGCCACATCACGAATAGATAAATTTTCTTTATCCATGATATGCCTTAATTGATCTGCAAAATAGCTATTGCTCGATCTATAGACTATCTCATCCATTTATCCCTCCACTAACATATTTATTTATATATTTTTCCATACTTTTTAATATATTCCTGTTTTATTTCCAATTTTCGGCCAGCAATATACCCGTCATAGCTTTTTTCTTTTCGTATACTGGATTGCAATACATCATGCTCTCTCTTTTCTCTAATATATTTTTCACAATCTATGTGGCACCCAATGTGTCTGGATTTGCAATCATGACAACATAATAGGGGCAATGGAATCACCTCTTTTTCTTCAAATTATCAATTACAGGAATTCTTCATCTCTTCTTCGTGCAGCTGTCTGATTTTCACTGCAAGGTAATTGATTGTATCTTTTCTGTCTATATAGCCAGACAGAATCGTTTTTACCTGTTCTGTAAAAATATCTTTTTCATCTTCAGTCATATAGCTTAGCCCTCCTTATTTAAGTTTCATAGATATAGTCATTCCTTGCGCGAGAATCAGCATTTCAAAGGCAAGTATTTTATCTAACTTATCTTCTGCCTTGATATACGTTCTTATCCCCATACACAGTTCTACGACAATCAGAATAATCCATAACACATTCATGTCTTTATTACCTACTTTCCAAAGTAAAGCCACCACTTATATGTCAATAGTTCGATCTGCTTCTTCTTCAAATTTTTTATCTTCTTATTATTTTCGATGTATACCTCGATCTGTTTCTCAACCAATGCATCTGATTTCAACTCTGGATATAGTGAAACAAGCGCTACCGAATCTTCGTTTTTGAGATCCTTAAACGTACTTCCCTCGTATTCCATATACTTATTCACTAATTCACCAATCTGGCTCTCAATTTGGTTGTTTTCCTCTTCATACATCGAGATCATTTCTGGAATATGATTTCCAGATGTTACGGTCCATCCAATTGAAATAGCACTGGCGATTGCAAATAATAACGCGAGTCCGATAATGACAGCGCCAATAAATGCGATGACATCATATTCATTTTCATTTGTCACGTAAAGACATATTCCAAAACAAATTATTAATGGTATCATTATCACAAAAATCATCATTAATCCTCCACATTTATCACTAAAAACTGTACTGGATAATCTCCTGCTGATATATCCGCTACTGGTTCATCAAAATTAAATTGAAGACTATTATAACAATCTTTTTGTTCCAATGTCTCAAAATCCCTTTGATCTGCATTCCATACAACACGTCCGGTTTTACATGGTGTATGTCCGACGTTGCAAAATATATGCTTTGAATTTACAAGATTTTGGAATTCATCTTTCGTGAATATGAGATTGTAAGTTCCACTAGGTAATGACATATATGCTTTCATAAAATATCAATCCTCCCATGTATATATACCACGTCTTCCGCGAGGCCATGTTCTGTAATCTCTGTCCCCTTCATAATAATTACCCGTAATCATCCAGGAATACGGTAAATTCTCAATCCAAGCGCAGAACCATCTCCATTCTGGCAATGTATGATTGCGTCTCTGTCCGTAAATTGTCTTGAGCTGCTGATAATTCGTTGTGATTCCAGCAGTCAGCATGATACCGGTTGGTGTGTTGTATAAAAGCAGTAGATAATTCTCTGGTGTTGAATCCTCCATATATTTCTGCTGAAGTTCTTTCACATGTTTTTTTGTCTTTTCTGTTACATACGAGCAACAGCAATCGTCAATATTCATTTTGCTGATACGATGCATTGTCGACTGGCTTGAAACAATATCAAACCAATGATATCGCTCTGCTTCCGTCCATGCCTTTACCGTGAATGTTAAGTCGAACTGGACAACAATTCCTTTTAGAAAATTATCATGCCCTGACCCTCTCGGCGCCCCAGCAAGACTTTTCGTTTTGGTTATTACTTCATCCGTACACTTTGAAACATCAGTCTGCATTGGATACTTTGATACCCTAACGCTATTTTCCAAACCGTATACTACGGCATTTTCGATTAGATTCTGCATATTAAAATTCCTTTCTCAAATATAAATAGATGTTCTACACTGCGGACATCTGATGTAATCACTCATGATAGTGGCTACTGGAGTATCTGATGCATATACCCGACCGGTAGATTTTTTTTTCTAATATCTGACACCTCATAGCTCAGAAGTACGTGGCAATGATAGCCATACCACGGTCCTTGTTCTGACAGTTCCGATAATTTTAATCATTGCTTTCTCCTAACTGCTTAATTCATACGAATACCAAACATTTGCATTGTGGGCAAACAATATACCTTCTTATAATTTTGCGTATTGGACCAGTTCCATGATACTCCCAGTCAACAGATCCTTCACGAATATCCGATATGTCGTACTGCAGTAGGGCACCGCAACTTTTACATCTGGCCTCTCTTATTTTCCCTGCCTCGATAATTTTAATCATCTTCATCCTCCATTATCTTAAACTTGTTAGATAGATATTCTCTTTACACTGCGGGCATATAATATAGTCTTTTATCAATTTACGCCCATCTCCCAATGGCATCATAGTTTTAACTGTTTCATTTTTAACATCTGATTTTTCATAACTCAACAAAGCACCGCAGTTGTTACATCTTACCTTTTTCTTTGTTCCGGCTTCAAGAATCTCGATCATCTTCATCCTCCAATTCTACTGTTATACTATCTTCTCTACCAAACTCTATGAATAGCGTTAGTCCTATAAAAATCATACAATATATACCGTCAACGCCTCCTGTAATCATAGATAGTCCAAGTCCAAAAATAAAAAGACCGAAATATTTGAGAAATAATCGAAGCATCATTTCCGCACTCCTTTCGGAATTGTTAGCATTTTAAACATTTCAGTCGCTTCTGGGCCTTGTATTGCATTTAAAATAGTGATATTACCTTGTTTTTTCTGCTCACCAACGATAAGAATCGGATTATCGCCGTTTTCACTGTTTACGTAGCTTACAAGTACACATATTTCAAGATTTCTACTCATTTCATTTCTCTCTTTCTTTAAAGTTCACTGGTCTGTGCGAATATAAATTGACCACATTATCAAGACAATCAAAACACGGATCATCTGATTCTAATGTATCTTCATATTTGCATTTCTTACAATACTGGTCAAAATAAACTTCTTTATATGTATCCTCTTCCATGACATCTCCTTTCTCAAAACAAAAAGAAGAAGCCCCTTAGGACTCCTCCTCCGTTTTAGATTCTTCTTTTTCAGAAGTGTTTTTGTCTTTCAGATCAATATCCGCGATGGATCTTACTGCCATAAATACTACAAATACTGCAGCATAAGCTCCCATCGTGAAACCAAATCCTTTTTTAAATCCATCTTTCATTTTAATACCTCCTTAAAATATGAATCTTTCTCATAAAGGCCTATGTTTTTTACGCGAACGCGAACGATTGATCAAATGAAATAATCTGATTTGTTCCTAAGCGTGGATCGTCATATGGTATGATACATGGCATTATCATGCAAATACCAACACCAGTTTGAATCGTTATTGGATTTCTCGGACCTTCCAAATGATACGTCAATGCTGTATCGCAATCCTCAATGATGCGATATGTTATATCAACGAGCGTAAGATTATAATACGATCCATCGTATTCCAGTAAATAAGAAAGTTCCGGATTGGTGATATCTCGCTTTAATGGAATATAACCTCTTGACTTGGCAATGGCGAATTTTTTTGAGAAATTGATTTTTCTTTTGATACCGGCGAATGTGATAAATTTATTTATATCCGGATATGCTATTTTGGCTTTATCCAAAAGCTCTATTTCTCCAGTATTTTCTGTAGTCAACGCAAGTGTCTTGGCATTTGTAAAGCATGTATAATCAATGCCATTAACAATAACTTTGCATGGCTTTTGTAATATCTCTCTTGTTTCATTTGTATATGAGAAATATTTCTTCATGGCTATATACCGCTTTTTAGCTGTTGGAATTTCTTTTAACGAATCCATATAAATTTCATCTCTTAGTTCTGTCTTAAGCTCTTCAATTTTATTGTCGTTTAGCATTTCCAATATTTTTATATTTCTCATATGATACCTCCATCCGTCAATGATTATTTTCTCTTGCAGTGGATTTCGTATATTATGAACATAATAACCAATATCGGCCAAAACAAAACAATTTTAAATGAATATTTAGCGTTGTCCGGTTTTGACCAAGTTTCGACCATGTTTCCAATTGTCAGATAAATTAACATAACGAGCACAATTCCAATCAGGTCCATGCCTATTTTCTCCCTTCCAAAATATCAATGCGTTTTGTTAATTCGTTAATTGTGCCAATAAGTTCATTAATTTTCCGAACCATGACCTTATCAGTATTTCCATAAGAATCACTTACATAATATTCTTTATGCAGCTTGCCTATTTTCTTTCTTTGCCACATTATAAGATACCTGTGATTTGTTCCATCCAACAAATCTCCCTTCATTAAATTTTTTCTTATCTGCCAAAGCTCTCGATACTGCTAAATCAATACCGGATCTTGATTTAAGATAATAGTAATAAAGTTCATCATAAGGCGTGTTTAGTCTATCAACGCGCCCGGCAGCCTGTGTCATCATTTTATACGAATAATTTTGACTATAAAAGATAACGCAATTTGTTCGTATACAATTCCACCCTTCGCTTGCAGAATTATACTGGCAAATATAAACCCACTTATTTCCTTCCGGTACTGGCTGATGAGCATGTCCATTCCACTCGGCTATTTCTGTCCCATATTCATACCCAAGGTTCAATAGTATTTCTCTTTCGTAATCGTAATTATAAAATATAATTGCTCGTGGATGACTCTCGAGAATCTCAAGAAGTTTGATCTGGCGTGTCTCATCGCTATTCACAATTCGTCTAAGCACGTTACACATTTCTCCAGCATTTTGGATTGGCTCATTCTCTTTGTAGATATTTTTCCGATTTCGTATAACAAACTTATACTGCTGAATATCATAACTACAATAAATATCCTCGTTGTGTTTGACAATATCATGCGTATAATCCATATTCACAAGTATTCTATCTCTAAGCCGGTCCAGTCTTGTTGTATTTACATAACGATCAATTTTGGGATACTTCGTGTATCTCGAAAATATTACGTGCTCCCGATTGAACTCTGTCTTATTTTTAAAGAATCCATTTCCCAAAAATACTGGTAAATACTCGACATATGAATCGCCTGGTGTTCCGCTGAGCAAAATCCATTTATTTGACTTAGCTATCGTCAAAAATGATTTGGTCCATGCTCCATATGAAACGAGACGCTGCTCATCCAACAAAAAATATGAATCTTCAGCATCTACGTATTTGCCGATATTATTCCATGAATCTACGACAATCTTGTTCCCAAATCTTGTTTTACCGTCATCGCCTGGATATAACAAAAATGGAACTAATTCGCCAAGCCATTCTTTTGAATCCCTCTTTTTCGCAGTCGTTATGATATATAAATCTTTCGGACTTCTCATCGGAGAATATCCATCTTTATCAATCCAGCCTCCGTTCTCTTTGAAATACCAAAAAAGAGCGGTTCGAGATTTTCCAGATCCGACCGCTCCACATAGTATGCAACCATTTTTTAATTGATTGACTGCATCCAACTGATACGGATACAAAAAATTTGTTTCTGTTTTCTGTCGATATTGTACGCTCAAATTTTGCCCTGTTTCTCCTTTACAAGATATCTTCGATTGGGACCTGTTCGACGTCACCTCCGGCTACTGTGACACTTATCATAGTTTTTCCTGTCTCTTCGTCGTAGAAAATATCATCGAGAAGATTGTCGATTTCTTCCTGAATATCGCCATCCATCATCCGCATTACTTCGTACTCTGAAAGCCCGATCCGATTACGCAATCTTTTAAGAACCGTTCCTGTCCAAAAACGCATTCTATTCGCATCAGAGAGATTGCTCAGAAACATCAGTTCGTAAATTCCGACTTCATTTACAATGTCTAAATACTTATCAACGCTTGGAATTAGATTCTCTACCTGATCGATAGTGGTTTCATCGAGTTTCATAAATGCAGCCATTTGATCAAGTCCAAGCGCTTTACAAACATCACTGAGAATTGCCCACCATTCGTCATTTTTCAGAATAAATCTAATATTATGTCCCTGCCATGTTTCTACTCTTGTCGTCATAGTTTTCTCCTTCAAATGATTTGATAAAACAAAAAGAAGAAGCCCGACTATTAAAGTCAGAGCCTCCTCTTTTGAAACTACTTATGCACTTTTTCGACCGTTTCACAGATTGCTTTGGCAATGTTCTCAATCACCAATACTCCAGCAAGGATTGCCATTGTTGGAACAAATAATGATTTGTCGCCTTTCTTAAAATCCATAATATTCTCCTTTCGTTATGCAACATAATTTTGTTTCATAATAAGCTATGTATTTTACGCGAATCAGTATTTAATGACGACTCCTACGTCATCTCGCAATTCGTTAACATAGTCATCAAAGGAGCTTGTACCGTCAAGAATGTCGCCCATCATCTCGTCCACGTAATTGAGTGTTCTGATACAACGCTTTCTTCCGTATCCGTATAACCTATGCTCGGCAAGGGCGAAGCAGGCCATAAGAACTTTGACATTATCCCGTGACACTGACATTCTCATATCTTTCAAATCTTTTCTGGTTACCAGGAGCTTATTTTTACGATTTTCAATACGCTCTGTTCTCTCGATTTTTCTTCTCTCAGCACGTCCCATAATACTTTATTATTCTCCTCTCGTATCTGGTCAATTCAATCACACCACAAAACTACTCGTCCAATTTTATGGGTTTCTTTTATGTCAATAACTCTCTGGTTCGAACTGCCACGCCATTTCAAAGAGGTATCGCGAAGCTTTTCAACATATGGTCCATCGACTAAAATATCAATGTAATCCATGATTTCAAGATCTGATACCTCTTCGTAAGTGTAACCGGTATAAAGCCATATATTCTTATTAGGGAACAGCTCTCTGATATATTTACACAAAACCAATATATCTCGTCGGTTCCCTTCAAATAATGGATCTCCACCACTAAGCGTTATTCCAGATATATACTTCTTCCCAAGCTGATCGTCGATCTCATTTAACGCGTTTCCGTCAAATATCAATCCATCACTGCGATCCCATGTAATTGGATTTTGGCATCCAGGGCAGTGATGTGAACAGCCTGATACCCATAACACCACACGCAATCCATCTCCATTGAGCATATCGTCTTTTGTTATATTGTGATACCGCACTTTATTACTCCTCGCATATCTTCCGCCATTCGCACAGCACAGATTCACCAGTCTCCAATTCTTTCAGAGCTTCTTCACCCACGTCCAACCATACCTGTTTTGATTGTTCGCAAATATCGCACTTTTCAATGCACAATCGCAATGGGTAGCCAAAGTCATCGAGCTGAATGACATTTGAAACTTGCGTTATCCTCCACTGATGCTTATGCTTTCGTTTAATCAGGTTAGATCTCATTTCAGTTTAAACTCCTTACAATGCTGGTCAAAATATCCATAGTAGTCAAAAATGGATTTGCCTAATTCACAGAACGGCTCATCGTAGTAATCGTCGTCATAGTGAACCTCTTCCATGCCGCAGTTGGCACAAATTGAGCATCGTGTCGGTTTTTCAGATGTATTGTTTCTATGGATGACAAAATTCTTTAAACGTTTACATGCTTCTGAATGCTCTTTGACAAGTTCGAGGCAGGCAGCCAATGGAGCTGATCGTTCAAGACAAGTTCTGCATACATGACTATTTTCTTCTTTCCATGGTCGAACATTTCTAAAATATAAAGCGCAATTTGCACTTAAAATATCAGTTGACTTATTCCAATTCAGAATCAAAAGCTCATATATAATGTCGCTATACTCTTTAGATCTGTAAATCCCATCAGAAACTTCTGTCCATTCGTCAAATATATTCATGCCCATCTCTCCATTCTGTTGATCGAATAGGCCATTCAAAACCAAAGTCCGTTCTTTTAATTTTACAGATAGGTTCTCCGTCTAGCCAAAATACAATTCCTTCGATCGGGTTATTACTCAGATATTTACGAATTTTTTCAAAGGAAGCATGAGCATTTGACGTTAGGTATAGATTGGTAATAATATGCATCCCGTGAGAGATTAAAATATCATAGCTGATATTGTAAGGATTTCCCTGAAAATGTGGTCCGACCGCTTCACATGTTTCATCAACAAGTTTAGCGCCATCTTTTACACTATTATTGTATGCCTCAATGAACCACTTATCTGATGGATTATTTTCGTCTACTTTAACCCAATGCGGCCAGTGTCCGGTAATCGGATCCGGGGCACAGCAAGCGATAGCCCCTTTTGGAGGAATTTTCCCTTTTTTGCAGTCGTATCTTTTATAGAACTGACCATTAATAATAGCACAACAAGAACCGTCATATTTTACCGTTGGGATTCCTCTGGCAAGTGCTTCTTCACAACCAGGCGTGATAACATTCTTAATATCAACAATTTTATGTCCTTCGTAAACTCTCTCAAATAATGTTGGAATTTTCTTCATGTTACCTTCTCCAATTTCTCAATCAAGTCTTCTTCTTTTAACCCATATGGTAATTCAGCATAAGCTAATACTTGGACAATATTGTTGCCCTCGATCCAATCATTTGTGGTATTCCAGAAATCATCGATATAATTACCATACGGACTTGCAACATCTACATGGTATTCCCATGTTTTACCGTTGCTCCAATTATCTTCTCGTAAAAATATCAGATGATCAGTATCATGTAGATCAGTTGGCGGATTACTACGGTCGAATGGGATCCAATTTATTACTGGAATTTTCATAACTACTATCACTTCCTTATAAAAAATCTTTTACCTTTTTCGATATAAAAATTAAAGCCCTAGTATATCACAACCAAGGCTTTAATCTTATTTTTTAGTAATATCATATCCCCTTCTTGCATACATATTGACGAGCTTCATTACATGCCTCTTATTGAACTCCTCTGCCTGCTCATCGCTCCTTAAGCCTAAAGCGTGTAAAGCATTATGAATATCAATTAAGTTTGCATGATAATGAGTTGCCATATTAAGTATCACCTTTTCTATTGACATAAATATCACTCCTTTCATAATAGGCGTTGCATTTTTCGCGTTTTAAATGATTCCCCATTCCTCTCCAGCGCGTTTCATATGTTTCCTACGAGCATTCTGATAAGCTTCTTCAAGTCCAAATTCTTTGAGCTCTTCTCTGGTTAATACTAAGGAATCTAAAACATCTTCGTCTCCATCCCAGTTGATAGCATATTCATGGTTGTCCATTTCGTACTCAAAGGCGGCTTCAGCAAATTCTTTGTCATTTTTCATTTTTTCATGAAGCTCTTCAGTAAATCCGATCAGCATGTTTACCAGATCAGTTTTATCTTTTTTCTTAACAATATCGCCAGTTCCGAATACGGTTACACATTCTTTAAGACTACTTGCCCCAATTTTCTTAAGCGCACCATAGACTTGATCTTTGCTAAAAGCAAAAGAGATTGGAAAATTATTTACTTCTTCCTGATGCCTTCTCTGCATTTCTACATATTCTTTTCTCTTTGAATTAGTATTCATAATGCACACTCCTTATTTAACCCAATTGTCATGATTAACGATTAGATACCCATAGGAAAATGAAAAGGACCCTAAGTGATCTTAGAGCCCAATTTGCTTATTTACACTGAAAACCCATTTTAACTTGATCTTTGTTTGCTGATGAACTTTCTTTCTCACACTTAATCCCGCCAGCATCAAGTATTCGTCGTGCCGTTTCGCTTCCGTTATCGGCAGCCATTTCAATTGGAGCCATCATAAGTGGCGTAACAAATATGACTACCCAATCAGCCATGGCCTTTCCAATAGTAAATCCGAATCCGACTGCAAATGCTGCTTTCCTTAATTCTTTGAAATTTTTGTTCATACCAAGTCCTCCTTCTTATATGTTGTTTTCATTTCATAAAAGGAGATGTAGAAATCGCGTCATCAGATCATGTCATGTGTCTGCAGATATTCTGTGACTTTTTCTTTCAGTCTCTCCGGAATATCATCAAGAGTGATAACTCCGAGAGAGATCTGTATTGCCAAAAATTTAATCATGCTCAACCCCCATCAATTCAAGTAATGCCGACTCAACCGCTTCGAGTCTATCCATTTCTGTGATGGCTCCCGGCGGTGTATAGTCAAGATATTTTTCAGGATTTGCCACAACCATCTCCTCGGTAATGAGATTCTGCTTTGTTCTGAACTCATTTACTTTGCAGATATAAGAGACCTCTCCATCATTATTCGTTTCTTCGTGATCGAAAATTCTGATGAAAATATCAACAGACCCGTCAGCAAGTTTAAAGTATCCATATTTATCCGGTTTCTCCGAGAATGCCGCGTTTGTCATAATAGCTAACCACCTTCTTTGCTCGGCCAACGATTGTCTTTATCTTAAAACGTTTGCAGAATGGATATAAGTCACTATGTTTAAGCCAACCATAATGAGACAAGATTCTACGAGAAATATGCAGCGATAAATTTTCAGTTCTTCCTTTTACTCGTAAAAATAACCGACGAATTTTCTTAAATATACGTGGGCGAATAATTGTGTTTTTAATTGAAACACAATATCCCATCATATCGACTTTAGTCGTCCTTGTTCGGAATACACCATCGTTCTCTTTTATCGTCAGAAATAATACATCGGTTATATATCTCTTAAAATCTTTAACTGCTCTTTCCAGCCGTTTTACGCTCCCACTAAATATAATGATGTCATCCATATAAAACAAAACATGTGTCGCATTGTTTACTCTAACAATATCGCCATTTTTCCTCCTGCGGATTGAAAACGAATTTTCTGTAATATGATGATAGGCGTAGGATATATAGTAATTTGCTAAATATTGTGATAAATATGATCCAATGCATAGGCCGCCTTTGTATGTCCCAAGTAAGAAATGGATAACGTAAAGAATATCATCACATTTGATGTCTCTGTGAAGAAACTTTTCCAAATTCTTAATATTGACACTAGGATAATATTTTTTGATATCACACTTATAATAGTATCTACTATTTTTGTAATCTTTTCTGATCCATCGCTCTATTTTTTTCTTACCGAAAATCTGCCCACGTTTGGGTATTGATGCACACTGAAAATATCCTATTTTAGCCATAAACATCTTTTTACATGCATTTACGACCAAATAGTCATAGACCTGTTGCTTAATTGTGGATATTCCGATTTCCCTTATTTTTTCGGAGGTTCGATCATACCGCATCTGATAAACAATTGGATTGAGAACAATGTCTCTATTCTCGATCTCCTGGTACATCGAATAAGCAGCTTTCGATATAGCTTCATATAGTTTATATCTCGTCTCTTTCGACTTGGCATATTCCTTGCATATTTTTGCTCTCTCATGGATGTTTTTACCATCACATTCGTAGTATGCAGCTAAGAAGTAGGACACGTCGGTGCGTTTCCATTTGCGTCTAAGACAATCGTATATAGCCTCCTCTACTTTGTCTACTGTTAAAATATAATTTTTGAGATAACGTTTCATTTTATTATCGTCTTTCTGTTGTGTACCAGCTTTCGCGATTATTCCTACTTGCCGGCTTTTTATACAATATTAAAGATCCGTTCGAATGCCCTGCTTAGGTGCGAAACACACTCATAATTTGTTTTCAGAAATTTGGCGAGACAGAATATTCCAGTTCGTATTACCCAGGTCATTGTTCGCATTCAGGCAGAAAAGACCTGCAGTAGCACCATTCCTGAGATTGGCAAACAAGAGAATACCCGTAACTTCGAGTGTGAAACCTTAAAAATTTACCTAGGGGAGTTATCCCCTCTTGTTACGCTTCGCTCCTCAATTCACCCCTACTCCATTCAAAGACAGGCGAGACAGAATAGCCCAGTACATAGAACCCAGGTCATAGTTCGCAAGCAGGCAGAAAAGACCTGCAGTAGCACCATACCAGAGATTGGCAAACAAGAGAAACTCTCTTTGTCCACTTGAAGCTCCATCAACATATAATCCGTCGGCGAATCCAGATGCGGTTCCAGAATTTGTCGCTCCTGCTTTCGCTACCGTAATCATTCCGTTATCAAAATCTGCCTGCATGTGAGTGATATAATTCCACTGGTTAAGTTTTGTCGGCTGAATGTTTTCCGCAAGTTTTTTGTATTTCTCCTTGATAGTAGTGATATTTGTCGTAAGAAGTGAGGCATCGTTTGTGACGTATACTTCTCGTGTTCCGGCACTATCAATAATATTCATTACAGCATTTGCCATAACTTCATATCCACCAACCGCAAACTCAATTCCTTGGAGCACAATTGGGAATCTGCCATTTGTAAGTTCTCCGACAGTCTCGCAAGGGCAACCGTTTCTTCCTTTAACTTCATCGCTAAATCCACTTCTCCAATGGAACGATGATATCCAGGTCGTTGCAGTCGTAGTAAATGTGGCGTCGAGAATAATTGCTGTATGGGTGTCATCATATGCCTCTTTTCCGATAACGCGCACATCCTCTGCGAGATTATGCATAGACCAATTAACTCGATCGACAACACTTGTTGACTTATTATCCCCGATGCTGACATAAGTCCCAATACTTATATTTCCAGCCTGTGAATTTGTGACAATAATGCGATTTGTATTTTCTTCCGCAATATCTGTTCGATACTGGAAATTGTGGTTTGTAACTCCGGCAGCAACTGACTGAGAATTGATCGTTGCGAATGTAAGCCAAAATGATGTATACATATACTTATAATCACATGACATTCCGCCAGTGTATCCGGTACCCTTTTGTTTGAAATATCCGATGTTATTGTTATAACAGATCGCTCTTGACTGCCCGTCTGTTCGACCTGCGCAATATCTCGCAGGGATAAGCCCTTTTGAAGAATATAAAATTCCATCAATTAATCCGCATACGTATTTTCCATATACGGCATAGCCTTGATCGGAACCATCTTTCTTTCTGCATTCTTCTGCGAGAACATATCCATCCTTCGGAAGATCTGTCCTGGAATAATACCAGTATCCATCCTCTAACCAGTGTTTCTCGTAATAGGACATACCAAGAACAAATACATCATTTTTACCGGTGTCTTTGAATCCGTCCTGGCCTTTAAGCGCAGATACAATTCTTTCGCCATCTTCGGTAACATAAGCGTTGCAATCGTAGGTTTTGAACAACGGAATATTTTCATAATCATCTGTTCTATGTTCTGTCGCTGTTGACATCAGCCTGATAAGACCAGCGTTGTCGTCAAGTTTTTCACCAGAAGACGTCTGCGATGTTTCCCATAATGGAAATTTAACAGTATATACTTTACCTGTCCTGCAAAGATTGAAATGCATCGCAAGGGAAGCTGTAAAGCTCATATCTCCTTTATCGCCTTTCGGACCAGTTGCGCCTGTATCGCCCTTATCTCCTTTATCGCCTTTCGGACCAGTTGCGCCTGTATCGCCCTTATCTCCTTT